>ERZ1740055.549-NODE-549-length-10689-cov-7.639646_pt1 | contig 10689 bp, 6 predicted proteins | sample MGYA00581747_ERZ1740055 | MGnify/ENA primary metagenome ERZ1740055 (study PRJEB43018, sample SAMN04849739) | marine metagenome | isolation source: floating plastic debris | place: Pacific Ocean | collected 2008-08-28 | study: EMG produced TPA metagenomics assembly...
GGGCTTTGGAAACCCTGGAAACTTTTTGATGCCTTGGATGCCCCTGGAAAAGCCCTGGGATTTTTTATTAGTGCTGGATAATCGAAAAAAATTTTATTGAAAAAACAAAATTCGCCAAATGATGCATTTTTGGGTTTTCATTTCAAATAATACATCAAACACAAGAGACAGTGTTTCATTGCATTTCCAAACACTGAGAAGAGAGTTGAAAATACAACGTGCAACAAAGTATTTTTGACAAACTTCAAGGTGTTTGGAAATGTACTGCCTTGAGTGTTTCATATATCTTCTCAATCAAAACCAAAACTAAGGAGTAAACAAAGAAATAATAATCGTAAAAATACATGCTTATTAAGATCACATTTCCAAACCATGGTCAAGGTTATGATTTCTTTTGTTTTAACTTGATGAATCATTAATGAGTTTGAGAAGTAACAATCCAGAGTTTAGACTTATGTAAGTTTTGCATGATTTACTATTAAAAAATGGAATAAAATTTCATTTATATTTTTCGTTACTAGTGCTGGAAGGCAATGAGTCAGATAATGGGCTCTGTTTTTTTGTGTCATGAATTTCCATCCGATGCACATGTAAATGTTTCATAACAGCTGTTTTAAATTGAATGCAAAATAGCAGACAGCAACTAGGATAAGTTTGTTGCAATAGTATGTTATATTTCTAGATCTGTTGCAGCAAATTAATTTTTTTATTTATCATGGGTATAATAAAAACTTTTTATAAATTGCTAGAACCGGCTTGAGTATAAGGATATTATTTTGTTTCTTTTTTGTACTTTAATTTGTGTTGTTGTTCTTGTCACTGGCAGCCAACAGCTCATAAAAAGTTTTTGTACGCTTCAGGCTGTGTCATTAGCAAGGGAATCTTTGCTGTCACTCTCCTCCCAGAAAGCAGGGGAATGGTTTAATAGGGAAATTCGAACTCTTGGAGGACTGGACCTCATTGTTAACACAGGTAAAAATATCAGGGGGAGATATGGGGAGGCATTAAAGTTCAGAATCAGTAAATGTTTTAGAAAATAATTTGTAAGAACTAAAATTCTTTTAATCTCTAGACATTTATAGTTACTAAAATTAATATTATACATATCTTCATTTTAGTGTCAGAATCTGTGAATAGCCTTTTACAAAATGATTGTGATTTGTACAAAAGCTCTACGCAGCTGCAAAGAATTGACAGATGTCTTAAACTGCTTGAAAGTGTAAGTAACATTATATAATGGTTCAAATTACCACAACTTTTTTGATCAATTTAATCAATTTTGCCTAAATCTGGGGTCAATTTTTAGTCCCATAGATGTACAGTAATGCTCTTTTCATTGTTATTATTGTTATTAATAAGGCAAGACCAAATTTCCTGTTTTATGAACCTGCAGAACTTAATTTTATTTAAAATAAAAAAAAAATTCCATCAGAAGATCAACATATATTTCCCTGCATGTAATTAATTAAAATGTACTTATTTCAAGTGCGAATCACAATGGTACTTAATTGAAAATTATTTGACAAGGAATAAACAGCTTTATTTACTTGCACATGACAAATATAATGGTATTGTGACAATGATATACATAAAAATTATTCCAAGTATTGAACTAGATAGCATACTATTGGATTTTTATATATTTTTCCCTCCCACTGGTCTTGTGTTTTTGGCCTAAATATTTGTAAAAGAGAAAATTGAATTGGTCTGGCCTAATTATTAATGAATCAGAACGATTTAAGGAATTTTTTTACTTGAAAAAGAATTATAGTACTTCAAACCTCTCAGGTATCAGAAGATTAATCTGCAAAGGTATTATTACTGTTTGCCTCTCTGCTAATCTCTGTGTTTTTACAGTGATGACAGCCATCTTGACTAACTAGTACCCAGCAGTGTCCTGACCCACCATGAACCCTGAAGGGTTTGACCCAAGGGCCCAGTCCTAAGTATTTGATTCTTCATGTGTGAACACAGTTTTCTGCTGGTCAGCAGATTAAGCAGAGGCTTTATGATTCTTTTGCTTGCCATGTGATGCTAGAAATGTTTCAAGCAAAGAAATCTTCAATCATATGATACCTTTCTTGTGTAATGTTTCCATTGCTATAGATGTTGACATCATCCTTGTCTCCCGCTCTCTTGCTTTTCATGTCCACTAATATTAAATACTTAAGGACTTAAATAAAAGTCAACTTATAAAATGTCTCCCACTTTTCAAAGTTTTGGGGTTGGCATGTATGCATCATGTGACTTGCTTTTGATGAAAAAAGAATTCTGGAATTTAAGAAATAAGTGAATTAATAACTCTACTTGTAAAGAAAAATGTTTTATGTCAAGCTGATTTAATTGGTCTAACCGAAACCTTTTAATTCTCCATCTTTTTTTGTTTTTGGGAAGCAAAAAGCAAAATAGCATATTATAAATAAATTTAAAGCAAAATATCAAAGCATTGTCTTACTGCATTGTGTGGAGAACTCTGTAAACAAACTTTGTTGATTGCATAATTGGTAACTTTCGTAATCTTGCATTAGTTTTTCTGTGTGATCTCACTACAAATCACTATAAACTGTCAAGGAGATGCTGTTATTCTTGCTTGAAGTGATGTAAAGAAAAAACCGAAATGAGATATGTTAAACTTGATTGCATAATATATTTTGAAAAGTTTCTGTCTGCATCTTTACTTACATTAACAGCTCTTAAAGTAAAGAATATTGTATTTTGATAACTTTATATTCAAATCTTTGGATATCATTGTGTCATCTTTGAAAACCCCAGTTGACACTACCAGGGACGTATAAACCTTACACCTTCAACTTTGAAGAAGTTGTGAAGTAAAATAATGTAGCATGTATGTAGCAGTGGTCACACTACTGTACTAAACATAACAGCTCTTTCAGCCACTAAATAGAGATCTCCAAACTGAGGCTTATATTTATTATTTGGGTTTGCTTAAGACATTTTTTTTTTTGTTTTGTTTTAAAGCTTTTCTCATGAACACACAGGGTCTCTCTTTTGTATCAAGGTTTACAGTGTACTGTCAGTGAATAAAACACTGTTTAATTAATACTTTGTTTGATTTAGGTGACAACTCACAACTCTGAAAATCAAACTTATTTGGTGCATTGTCAGAATGGTTCTCTTCTGGAGGGATTAACCAGGTGAGGTGATTTTGGTTGGTGGTGAACTGCTTAATGCTTGCCCATGGTTGCAATATATTAGTGATGTATATATATCAGTCTTCAAAATTGCTCTTTGCCCACGTGGTAAAGGGCTTATAGCCAAAAGCTTCTAAAAAGTATAAGGCTGTGCTTGCAAATTAACTAATTTAATGCTTGCAAAGACTACTTGATACTCCACTCTGGAGTACTAAAACAAAGAAATTGGAAAAAAAAGTAGGTGAAACCGAACTCTGAGCATTATTACTGAAGGTAACTTTGGAAACAACCAGAATGTATTACAGAAAATGTTGTCAAAGTAAAAGATAATCGCCATAACAAATCCCTAGTTTTGGCTTGATTTCTTAGAGTTTTCAACAAAAAGCTGCTACTTAAGAGTTTGCCACAAACTTAACACAAATGTACTGCTTATTTTGCTTGCTATACTACTAAGATCCTCCTACTCAATCACTTTCATTACCTACGCAGGCTTGTAGCATCCATATACACACGTACACCCATGCTTACAGCAGAAATCTGGAATTTTTTTGTACTCCCATATAGCATTTGTCAAAGTTACCATAAAATGGGACCGATATTAAATTTCAAGTTATAGTGGCATGCGTTTCAAAATTTTCTGTTAGGAGCACCTTTGGCATTCCCAATTTCTGTGCTTTATGCACATCTTCAAAATCTCACACTTTGAACCTGCTATGTATACTTTAAAATGTATTGAAAAACCCTGTTCCCTGGTGAGGGTATCAGCAGCAAATTGACGAGCTCTTGCAGAGCTAAAATGATAAAAATAACTCTTATAACAAGATTACCAGTATCCAAGAATAATTATAATGATTGTATTTTCATAGTCAGATCTGAAATATTCCTTGATTGTGGTCTTCAGCTTGTTCCAGATTTGTGTTGAAACAATAATGGATGATCATTCAAACAAAGCAAAGGATAAAAAGGAAGCTGGAGCGATTGAGCACTCTATCATGACAGTCCTAAAACTAGCTCTGAATTTAACACATGACTTTGGTAAGATATTTTTGTCAAGACAAACATAGAAACAATTAGCCTGCGTAGCTGGCAGTCTTAGCTTGTTGTTAGGACAAAAAATTTGAAAACTTGGGCACCATATTGGACGATTACGAGAGGGGACAGGTGAGAAGAACTAAATATTTACTTTGACGGGGGACGGTGGGGGAGATCAAGAGAAAGACCTTGAAAGAGATCTTGAACCTTTCTCCCAACCTTAAATGTTTTTTATTGTCATTCTTACACTTGCCCAACTTGGTGCCCAATTTTCAATTGCTGTCCTAATAGCATGACACCTGTAGCTACACAGGCTAAGAACTATCTTTAGAATGATTCTTGTTTCAAATGTTTCTTTTTTAACGGTTTACCAAATTTAATTTTTTTTTCTTTTTTCCCTACAACTGCTGACTAAAATAACATATTAAGTGTCGTACCTAACATTCAAGCATCTGCTCAGAGTAACTCTTGGTTATTACCAGTGACTGAGTACCTACACTGTAACTTTCTGTATAATTTTGTATTACTTAATTTCTGTAATATTGTTGTAAGATGGTGTTTTTAAGACTTTAATTGAAACAAATTTAAACTGAATTGAATTTAAATTTAACAAGAGGTTCCATTGTAGTCTCTACTATGAAGGGCTAATGCTCAAATAACCAGTTTCCTACTGTACTCACAGTAATGTTTCATCAAAAATTTCAAACCTTGAGTTGTCTTTGTAACACATTGTTGTACCTACAGTACAGTACTCCCTATAACACATTAACCACTTAGTCTGAGGAATATACTATTAGGCGATGTCAGCTCCACACACGGCTAACAACAACAACAACATAAAAATCTTGTATTTGAGTTGTCTGAGTAGCATGGTATACCAAATTTTAATCTTGCTTTTATAATTATTATATTTTGATTTCAGAGCAAGGAAGCACTCTCGTAGGGCAACAGGAAGGAATGATTGCTACATGCTTGGTCTGTGTTCTTCAGGTAACATAAATAATTATTATGTTAGTTACTTGATGCAGGCATATTTTGAAGAGGCCCCAATCCATCCAAAGTTCCAAAAACAACTTGATAAAATTAAATGCTGATCTACTTTCACCTGAGGTGAATTTATGGTATGTTAAAAAATGTGAAATAAACTTGCAATTAGAACAATAATTATCCTCTCTGTGGCTGGAAATGTTGTTGCACACTTGTATAGCCTTAATATCAGGCCTCAACCATCAACATGGCACAGCTAACAAACAGCTCGGGTTTCACATGAGATAATAAGAGATTATAATAGTAAAAGTGTAAACTTGTGGGATGTGGCTGGATAAATGATTCATAACACATTAATTATAGATTGCATTGTCACAGACAACCGATTTAGCCTTTGTATTAGGCCTCATCAGAATGGCATAGCCAACATTGAAACAGTTCAGGTTCCAACAATGAGTTAATATAAAGTGATCATAATTTACATTGATTTGGGCACTAAAGCCTTAATGGTAGCTGGCATTACACCTTAAGTCTACTATTAATAGGTTTGTTAGTACTAGCTGTGTACTTGCAGCAACTACAGTAGTATTAACACAATAGCCGGCATTACCCCCAAAAACCTACTAAAACTGGGTTGCATGGTCAGTGAAAAACAAAATTTTTTCAAGGCCACAGAAAAGGCAGTGAATTTTATATTTGGTCAGGGAAACTTGAAATCTGCTCAAAGTCAGGGAAATTTATATAATTTTGGATATTTTAAGGTTTTCCTTACATTTATTGAACATCCAAACAAAAAAAATGAAATAATATTATGTGAAGCATGTTAATTATGTTCTCTGTTCATATTGCCATGTTTAAGGTCAGTGAAATTTGTTCTAGATCAGGGAAAAGTCAGGGAATTTTTTTCATTCCAATTATCAACCCTGCAAAAAAATAGTGAGCCTGAATGTCGATGCCATGGACAGCTGTTTCATCAGTTAGGTCTCTTCATCATGAGTAGCCCTAAACAGGCTTAGGTTCCCACAGAAGATATAATAAAGAATTACTAAAAGAGTGTAAGAATATCTATTGCTTGTGGGATGTGGCTGGAAATTGTAGATAGTACATACTTGTTCATTCTAAGTACCTGCAGCTACTAAAATGGATGCTGATGTTAGCTGTGTGCATTAATGCTTGCAGGCTTTTACAGGACTGAAACAGCTGTTCAAGACTGCTAACATTCAGGTTCACCAATATTTATGTTAGATTTTAGGGCTAATATCTACGACCAGCATGGCCTTAGTGCTTTATAGTGTTTTGGCTGAAAATATATATATTGTCTGCATGGTTGTGTTCTATGTAAATACATACATGTATTGTAGCTCTTAGCTGTAATTGTAGTTATTTTAATACAGTATTATGTTTGCTTGTCAGTTACCTCAATATTTGTCTGAAGCAAGGGATTTTGATATTCTTGTTCTGGTGAGTACATTTTTTCCACTACAATATGGTCACACCAGCTTGTTTTTGATAATTAAATTGGATATAGTATCATGTTGTTTAGTCAACTGTGGGTTAAGAAGTTTGATTGTCACTGCAGGGAAAGCATATAGCAGACATCTTGAACATTAACCCTTCTTCACTAGAGTGATAGGACTAACACTCAAAATATCAACTTTGTGCTATCCCTATGATGATTATCAAACTTTTCAACCTAGAGTTATTTGATTAAGCCTTGTGCTTCAGTTACTCGCTGAAGGACATCAGTAGTTTTTTTAAAAACTATTCATATAAATTATTGGGTGTAAACAAATAATAATATATTAGGAAATTTCAAATTACCAATATTTGTTCTCTAAAATACACTTATGATCTGAGCAATTTGATACAAAACATTTTTAGAATTGCAATAAAATTATGTAAAATTAATTTTGACCGTAAGAAAATTATATGCTAATAACTCTTTAATTGTAACATAGATCGATATTTTTTAAAAAGTTCTTAAATACAAGTCATGTATAACATATTTTTAAAATCATGTTTTAAAAACCACATAAAAATAGGAAATGATTGGAAACAACCCTTTTAAATATTATGGCATCAAAATAGCCACTTAAGTAATTTACTGATCTTAAATCCTGCTTCAAATATCTTATAAGAGAGTTTAATCGAAAAAAATAAAAAAATTCAAATACAGTACATTGAAGCATGATCAGATAAATAATTTATATATTATTTTGAGTAGTTTTGAATTTAAAATAGCAGAAAATAAACTGAAATGGAATGATATTAAAATCCCATTTGAATACAAACCCCATTTTAGCTTCTGCTTCGAAAATCAACCTCCAAAGGAGTTAAACTAAAGTATAGATAGTACAAACATGCTAGTGGCTAACTTGAAGCCACTATATTGGGCACTATGGCCACTTTGGTAGTGGGCTTTACCCCTTCAAACTATCATAAAAATTAGTGAGCCTGATTGTAGTGGCCATAATGCCCAATATAGCCGCTTCAAGTTAGCTACTAGAGTGTTTGTGCTATCTATACTTTAGTTCATCTTTATAGCCATATATACATCCCAGAAGCATTGTGCTTTTACCATTCCAAAGGAGTTAGAAGACTGGTGTGAAAGTTGAGGTGGATTTTTCCACCCCAAATTTAGGCCTCAGAAAGTTAAATTATTTACTGGGAAATACTGTAAAATGCCTGTGTGTGTTTCTACTCTACCATGCAGGGACTGGGACTACTAATCAACATGATGGAGCATAGTAAACAGAATATTTTAACACTAATTGAGTTGGAGACAGAGCCATGTCATGAGAGTCAGGATAGTTCACATGCTAGCAGTGAAATAGAATGCCGTCGTCACGTCAACTCAGTTGAAGCTTTGATGCAGCTGTTTACTGTTAGAGAACAAATGGCTAGAAACACTGAAGAGATGACAGCAGGCCTAACAGAAGGTACATCTTTGTAGGCAAATAAATGTTTTCTCTTATCAGCATTCATGTTCCAGTATTTCATTCTTGATAATTGATGCATGTATTATTTTCTTTTTATTTTATATTGTACCATCAGCCTAATACTAATTTTTATCTTTTCATAACATAGAACTTAAAGAGCACAATATACAGTATGACACAAAGTTAGTTTTTTGATTTTCTAAAAGAACATTATGAAAAACATATTTTTGCCAAGTTTTAAAGTAATACAATGAAAATCTGCAGAGATACAGCGTTCAGAAGTACCCAATTTTTACCACAAATTTTGTCCCCTACAAGTCACTCAGCCAAGAAGTCAGGTGAACAAAAAACATATGACTTTTTTGTTTTGTCTTTAATTTGATGATGTCATTTTGTTGGGAAATAAGCAAGATGGCAGACAGCGAATGAACGTGGAAATACTTCCCAACAAAATGATGTATTGGTGATGTATCATTACCTGTGGCTCATCCCAGTCTTCCAAACTAGGGTGCCAAAAAAATAGGAAAATAACCTTAATTAAAACAGCCGTAACTCTTCAGTTTTTTATTGAATTTCATTCAAACTTAGTTTGTAGAAGTATGTTTTTTACAATTGAAAATCTTATTTTGTGTCATATGCTCTTTAAGAATAAGAATAAGGTTAGAAAACAGATCTTTTGATTATTGAAGGTGTTTTGTTTAACAAATTTCACCAAAAACAATAATATGGAACCAATAAGTAAAAGTGGTTACAAGTAAGAAATAATTTTATACTCTAGACAGTACATAACTGAAAAAGAGTAAGTATAGAAAAAAATAAAATAATGTAGAAGTGACTAAGGTATGGTACAACTATATTTTGCTAGAAGACACTTTTTTCCACAATAGACATTATCTACAGTGTTCGTTTAACCATTATATGGTAAGTTTAACTGTGTTGCTCATGAATTTGAACTGAGTTAGATAGCATTCATTGCTGTTAAGAACTGAAATTCATTATTCATTTTAGTTATAATATGAACTATTTCAGATGATGAAGAAGATGAACTAAAACCTACAAAAGATGGCCAGGGTTGGATTTGTGGTGATGACATTGATGTTTCCATTGACGAAGAGGCAAAAGTTGAACCTGGCAAGAGTTCTGCAGCCCCAAAGCAGATGCAGGAGTCACTTGAAGAAGAAATTGGAGTTGGTAAGTATCATTAAGTGTTCTTGAGCATAAAGTAATGGAATCACTCAAATTAGATAATTTGGTAAGTATCACTAAAATATGTAAATTAAGAATTTAGAATAATGGAATAACGTGAAGAAGAAATTGGAGTTGGTAAGTATCATTAAGTGTTCTTGAGCATAAAGTAATGGAATCACTCAAATTAGATAATTTGGTAAGTATCACTAAAATATGTAAATTAAGAATTTAGAATAATGGAATAATGTGAAGAAGAAATTGGAGGTGGTAAGTATCACTAAAATTAATGTTCAATAATTTAGGATAATGGAATGGTTTGAAGAAGACATTGCATTTGGTAAGTATCACTATTAAAATAATTGTTAATGTTCAAGAATTTGGAATAATGGATGGCTTGAACAAGAAATAGCGTTTGGTAATTATCACTAAAACAATAATTATTAACGTTCAAGAATTTAGAATTATGGATGGCTGGAAGAAGAAATTGCATTCTGTAAGTATCACTAAATGTTCAAGAATTTATAGAATATTGGAATGACTTAAAGAAGAAATTGAATTTGAATAAGTAGTTCAAGAATTTAGAATAATGGATGACCTGAAGAAGAAATTGCATTTAATTGGTAAGTATCACTAAAAAAATGTTCAAGAATTTAGAATAATGGAATGATTTAAAGAAGAATTGGAGTTAGTAAGTATCACCAAGTGTTCAAGGATTTAGAATAATGATCGAAGTCACTTGGAGAAGAAATCGGAGTTGATAAGTATCATTATGAAAAAAATAGATCAGCAATATATAACTTTGCCTGCTAGATGGAATCAAGGATGGGCTTAAATACAGAATTAACCTGAGGAGTTTTTCAGGTGATTAATTCACTATTACTTAAAATGCATAATAATCATAATAATTGTTAAGAATGTATTTACTAGTAACAGCAGTTGTACATGGACTAATTTTTAAACAATATTCCATGTTCTTAAAGTTTTAAACACCTTCAGTTTTTAAAACTTCATTGTTCTTTTGGCACTGAAACAATTTAATCTTTTATAGGAAACATTGGAGTACTTGGAGTTCTACTTTCAATTTTGCACAAGTATTTTTTTGTAGTTTTTATAGTGTTTTATATTATGTGTTAGTAAGATGAAAATTATTACTAAGAAATAAAATTTAAATGATTTCCAAATCAGCTCTTGAAAAAGCAGGAAAACACATGGAGGACAGTGTTGTGGCATCATATGTGGCACTGCTAATAGGATGCATTGTTCAAGATAATGAGGTAATTAATAGGAGGACAGTGTTGTGGCATCATATGTGGCACTGCTAATAGAATGCATTGTTCACAGGGTCCGTGCAGGGTATCAATGAAGAAATTTAAGGACTTTTCAAGGACCAA
>ERZ1740055.550-NODE-550-length-10688-cov-6.939152_pt1 | contig 10688 bp, 2 predicted proteins | sample MGYA00581747_ERZ1740055 | MGnify/ENA primary metagenome ERZ1740055 (study PRJEB43018, sample SAMN04849739) | marine metagenome | isolation source: floating plastic debris | place: Pacific Ocean | collected 2008-08-28 | study: EMG produced TPA metagenomics assembly...
TGGATAGCAATATGGATGGATGGACGGACATCACGGTATGGATAGCAATATGGATGGATGGACGGACATCACGGTATGGATAGCAATATGGATTGATGGACGGACATCACGGTATGGATAGCAATATGGATGGATCAGATGGATAAAACATTACGTATGGTTGATAAGTTGATAGGTGGATGTGTAAATAAATGGGTTCTTGCGAGTTTAGGCAGTAGTCTAATAATGAATAAAAAAAACTTAGTACACTAAACATAGCAGCTGAAACGCATCTCCAAAAATGGTGACAGCATATTTACATGTATAAAATTTACTGTACTTAAATGTTGTTATCATGCAAATTAATAATCTCTGCTTTCGATGTGAGGTTAGGAAAAAAGATTTTTACTTGTTTTCGTTTTCGGATGATTTCATTTTGCAGTTATGTTGCTTTTGCTTTTCAAACGGCTTGCAACCAGCTGTCGGGAAAACTTACAAGAAAAACTTTCATTTTCAACAATTTAGCACCGGTTGAGCTGAATTGAAAAGGATTGTCCAGCTGTGACACCAAGTCAATATAATAACTGATCAACTTTATCAGTTCTTGTTTTTGATCAAATAAAAAATAACCCGCGAGAAGAATATACCACTTGCTAAATTAGTTTATGATTTCAAGATTCCTCCAGCACGTCTTGATATGCTCAAAACATGGAGTTTTTGAGAACAAAAGATTTTGTTTGTCATAAAAACGAAACAACACCCTGCAAGCCTCAACTTCTTTACTCAATTGTTGTTTTGGCCCTCCAGATTTTTCTGTAGGTTTATTTACAGTGTCTGGAATACAACCGCACTACTTGCAACTATAGTGGTTGACTTTCCGTGATTTGCTCCTCGTTAGTTCACGTTTCAGTGACTCGTGAGCTCTGTTGAAGTACATAAATGTTTTTACCAGGTGATTTAGTTTTCAGTTTAACAAATAAGGACGCAAGCTTTCTCTGACTAATATTGGTTATCGGCTGATCGGTCTCGTGCTAAGATAAAAGCCGGCGCTGCAAGTTTTTTAGATTCTCTGAAAAGAACAAGCCTCAAGGAAATGTCAACTTGACCAAACGGATGCTCAGACGGAAAGCATAATTTCTGTGGAAAGGTAGAAACGCGTGGTTCAATTGGTGTTTAGCCTACGGGTGGCGACAGGGGTTTAGTAGGCGTCAAGCAGTGCGAAATCATGCATAACCTTTGGTAAATCCGCTATTTTGCAAAGCGTTTCCTAATGGAGGGCAGATTGCGTTTTAACGCGCTGTTTCTACTAATGGAGAAGCACAAGGGTGAAGTATCTATTCTCCGTTTCACCGGCCGTACCCAACTTACGTTTATTTACAATTACTCGCTTTGAACTGGAAATTACCACGATGCTTAATAAAAAATTAATATCATTCCTATCGGGACATTAATCATTATGTAAGAAGTCTAACTAAAGTACAAAAAGATAAACAATTGCCGTATAATCAACACATAGAAATTAATTCGGTACTTGAAATCATGCCACGTCTGTTTGTCTGTTTTGCCCAGAAAATCAAAACTGTTTTACTCAGCTATTAATACCATACCTGTCTTGATGCAAATCGACCATTTCTTTCTCCAGATTAACACTTTATTTATACATTATCTTATTAATTTGCTTGAAAAATCACAATTTTAATCGTGATAGAAACATCTGCAACTATTGGTAATCTATTCGTGCGAATTTGTCCTTCTTTAAAAATGAATTCGCAGTTTTTAAAAATCAAGAACAGTAGTTGCGGGGTATTCTACAGTTACTCCCAAAATAAAAATTGCAACACAGGTCCAGCTGAGTTTGAATTGTATCAACTGATGAAACTGCAAAATCAACACCCACGGAGTTAATCATTATCATCGCTTTTTATATTCACATTACAAAACAGCTTTACAACACTCTTATCTTTCAACTTTGTCATCTTCTCATCAAACTGTAAGGAAAGATCAATGTTAGGTTTACTGAATAACCTATTTTGAAAGGTTTTTTTTCGTTTAAAAATATAAACGTAAGTGAAGATATTGAATAGATGACATAAATTCATTTGTTTAACATTGGTTGGTTTGTAAAGCATCACAAGTGAGGCAATTTTCGTTGGTTTTCACTGAAGGAAAAGAAGAAATACTGAAGTATAAACACTGAAGGCAACTTAAATGTGCTGAAGATCTTTATACCTCTTGAAATTCCGGAATCTCTCACTCAGACAACTGGACTAGGTAGAGACTTCAGTTTGAAGTGTTCCTCAATCTTAAGAATCTTTTAATTAACTTAGCCTTCGACATTTCCGAAGGAATTTTACCTGCTAAACGCGTTACACTTTTTCGACATGCTCGTAAAACCTAGAACTTCTAAGTATATAAATAAGTTAAAGGTCATATAATGTTTGAATTCATACTTCAATTTGTAAACACCACTTAAACGCGAAAGATATTCAAATGAATATAACTTAAGTTAATCAACTTCCTTCTAGTTTCGCTTCAAGGTTCCACGCTGTCTCTAAATTTTACTTCCCCAAACTTAACTTGAAAATCGCCAACACGTTTCTAAAGTTGTTCCACTGATTCAAAGCAGTTTTGAAGTTGTTCTTTCTTTTAAACGAACAAATTGTGTTAGATAGCTAATCAGTATCACCCCAAGGATCAACAGGAAAGAATTACCCCCTAATAATAATATTGCGGAAAACAGCGCTGCTTATAATTCATAAAAAAAATCATGCATTTAAATACTTTTGTTCAGCACGGAACGGCATGGAATATAGCGTTATGTCAACCACAGGAATGTGATTACGTTTTTTTTCCAGAACGTTAATGAAGTTTCTACTGTTTTATAATTTTACCGGATAGTTATTGGTTTTACACAATTACTAAAATCTCTATTGAAACCCTGAGAATGACTTAACCGTAAAAACAGGACTGCTTGTTCAAGTGTATATTTAAAGTTAATCTACCATTTCAAATCTTACATTTAAATTGGCGTTGCCCCATTTATTACTTTTTACGCAACAATTCATAAAGAAAGATTTGACTTTTTAAGTAATTCACATAAATCCTAATAAATAAGCTGTTATTTTAGCGCAGAGACATCATTTGTATCAGAACCTCGAAAAAAAAGTTTTTAAATGTCGAAATTAATCTAAGATTTACTATCGCATACTTTTAAAATTGGTGTAGATTTTCAGTTCCGCTCTAAAGCTTAGAGAAACAGTGTTAAACAGTGTATATGTGATGATAAAAGAGCATTGAAACGCCTTGACATGACTAGCATATAAAAATATTTGTACCAGAAAGTAATATATCATTTAATTTCACTGGGTTCGAAACTACTATTTGCATGAAATCAAAACATCTACAACAAACATAAAGATAAGAGGCAAGGATTGTGGTTTCAACTGTTCTTAAAATGTAAATGATGACCTTGGATGTGTCAAGGAAATCTGTCTAGTGGCTCCATCACCCTTGATTGCTTTGCTGCACAAGCACAATCAAGATTCTCTTGTGTTGCAAGCGGAATCTCATTTACGCACGTAAACAAGATTCTCTCAAGCAAACACAATAAAGCCCAACGTTTTCAATTAACATGGGTATTTAGCTTCTATAATGCATAAATCATCTTTGGTTTAGATTGGTGGCTTCACATGTAAGCCATTTGCCCTCTTGTTTTGGTAACATGACGTATCGAAACGGCTCTGAGAGCGATCTACCATTTCTAGTTTTGGCCGCGAAACCAGTTTTTTCATAAGTCATTAATTCAAACTTTACAAAAACAACTCATAGAAATAGTACGGATCGGTGAACTTCAAAGCCCAGATTAATCTATCATTATCAAACTAGTGAACGAATGTAAAAAACAAGCCAAACTTTGCTGGATATTTACTGTTTTTGTACCGTTTTTCATTTCTTATCTCCTTAAAAACACCTAAACCACAAATCCTGTTTTGTGAACGGGCCTGTGAAACCTTCTACAGGTGATCGTGCAATGAATCATGGTAATTATTTAGTATGTTTTTCACTTCCGACCACTGAACCGAAGAAAAAGTAGAAACTCGCTTTATAATATGAACAATTGATCTATGAGACGGGTGACACAAATCGAAATGTCTTTCTTGCGTCTTTGTTTTTCTTTTGTTTATGCTCTTGAAAACAACCCAAATTTTGTGATGCTTTTTTTGACAAACTAAAATTTTCAACTACGCTTTCTGAAGACTATAAGTACTTCTTGACAAAAGTTTGAGAGATCTCCCCTATATACCATAAACTATCATTTTTCACGGCTGTTCCATCGTATTTATCGCTCTTTTACAGCGTCGTGTCAACTTTCTTGGCAAGTTAATGCCTGCTTTTTAGCATGACAAAGATGTACAATCAACGTGCGACATTTCTCGTATTTACAAGGTCAATACTCCATCCCAGTCTTGGATTTATTTGTTTTACACAAAATTACTTCAGCGAGGTGCTAATTTACTAATAAGTTGCTTTTCACCAAAAATTAATTTCTTATACTGGCGAAACTATTGCTTTACTGCCTTTGTTCTGCAACTTGATTTGGTACAGGTATTTCTTTGAAAAGATTAATGCCTGATTTTAGATATTCACAAGAACTATGGCAACAGCATCGGGCGCGAAAGAAGGCGTTTTCAATCTGTGTTCTTGGTTAGGCAAACGTATGAAATGGTCTGTTCCTTTATATGGTTTTTCCATATCTGTTTCTTCGAATGTCCCTGAAAGAACCATTTCAGAAACACTATTTACCAAGAAACAACAACAAAAATACTTTTCGGTCTTTTCTATAATTGCATTGTCCAGGGACGCTAACTTTGAATTTTTTTATTGTTCTTTATAGACAAACAAACATAGTTTATGGATAATTTGCAGCAAATATATTATTGCATAACTTATGATGTATGGCGCTCCGCGTTAGTTAATTTTTTGGCGTCAATTTATTATGACATTTCAAATCCACAAAATGACCTCAACAAAATTCTAAATGAAATGTTTGGGGTAACGCTGGTTCAGGTTTATATTTAGTTTCTCAATTTACTGTGTGGGAATTTGAATTTTCATTAGACAGGAACTTTTGAACACTGATGCGGAAAGGACTTCTCTTTTGTTCTATTGAAGTTGGATAGATCAACAGGTATCGGAAGTTTTCAAATCCTAAATTCTTATCAAAAACCAATTGTGGAATTCTTTTGTGAGCACATTAAAATTTTACATAAAAATGGCTTGTTTTTATCTTAGTGTCATTGCAAACTAAACAAAAGAATGTCTTCGTCAATTCGCGCAAATCGTTAGTCAGTGTAGGTGGAATTAAGTCGGTTTCCATGACATACCAACAAGCCTTTATGGCATGACACAATCACCAAAGAAACACACTAAATTAATTACACGAACTTTGTTTCTCCAGAATGTTTGATATGCTATCTTGTGAATTAAAAAAACGAGATTTGCTTGATCTTTTTTTTTTGTCGTAAAATACAATTGACCCAGAACTTGACCCACCAAATTCCGCAGAAGTTGTTCAGTTCTTTGATTCACCGCAATTTCAAGAGACACGTCTCATTGAAATTCATAACAGAAAAGAAATACTGCTAATACTCAATGTTTATAGAAAAGTGCTTTAGGTGAAACCGTTTATGCTAATTAAAGTAGTTTCTTCTTTTACAAATAACAACAATAACCATTCTTTTATCTGTGCCGTGTCAAAATCCTTGCCTTTCGGGCTTTTACTTTTCGAATCGTCCTGATATCGAATTGTATTTCTATATATATGTATTTATTTCTGCCATTCTGGCAGTCGTATTGATAGCATTACGAAGTTCTATTTCGGGTCCCTTCCGCGATATGAGCAACGAATTTCTGACTTATTGACGTCAAATTATTAATCAGGTACAAAAAGGTCATTTTGCTAACAATTGGAACACGTGGGGTGACGAGAATTGGAGATTAAACTAGAGTTTAATTCCATGGTTATTAGAGTTTGAAATCCTCGACAGCTGGTTTTTAAATAGCTCGAAATTTGGAAAAAAACTTCTTGTGGTTTTTGCCTTAAACCTTGTTTTACCGTACATAAGCAACAATATTCCGTCCTTTTCTCTTTTGGTTTTCGTGAGGTTGATAAGCAGAGGAATTAACACGCTTGATGAGAAGTTCGATCAAGTACTTCCGACCAAAATTAGCTGCTGACAGGGGGGACGACCAGTAAATAAATATTGACACAAAGCTAGGTTCGTTTATCCGTGTCGCCAAGTTAAATTAGTTTTTGTTAATGCTTTTCTCTAAGACAAAATTGCCCGACTCAGCAAAGTTTGCCCGACCACAAATAAAAAAGGAAACATCCAAAATGTCTTTCCTGAGGAAATAACCATTTGGCGTTTGGCATTGCCATTGGTTGGTTTATCTCTTACTTGTTGAGCGGGGAAGTTTCATTGGCCCCTATGCAAGGATTTCATATTTTTGCATATCGTTAATTGACGTCATATTGGAATTCTCACCGCGTTTCAATGAATACAGCTTGTATAATATATGTTTGCGCCCGCTAACGGTGGCATTTGGTCTTGCTCTTCTGTTAGGCTTGGCGTACAAGTGAAGTTGAACCTGCCCTGTCCTGGGTTTCTCCACTCAGCAATATGCCACGTGCTTTTCTCGTCAAAGGAAAAGCCGATCGCAAAAGAGCAGCATTATTTGGAGAAGAAAATCAAAACAGGAGTTCTCAGACTGAGACAGATTTTTCTAATCAAGGTCAGTTGAAATACCAAATATACAGTACGTCGTAAATTTGTTCGAAGTGAAATTTGTTTGCTATGTTTCTTGTTCTTTTAAGGATTTCATAAACGTAATTTTTTTACCCAAATAACTTGTTCTCTATTTCGTTAAGAGGTTTATGACCACAAGTCAGTTTTACTAGTTTTATCAGTTTTCTCGTCTCGAGTTTTTTTACTCTCCGCTGATTCGACAACCAAATATCCGAATACCGCTCGAGGGCGTTAAACGGTTCAAAAATGAAATTTTACGGTGTTCATTTCGCATTTGAAATTCTTGTTACTGATAGAGAAATAAATTTTCTTCTTTAACAGCATAGAGATTTTACTTGAAATATTATAAAATATTTCGGGAAAGTTTTTCGCGCCTTAACTAACAAAAGATATGAGCCGATAGTGATGCAGCGTGCATAGTAAATGATTTACCTTGGTAAAAACCGAAGGTGATCTTTTCTCGGATAGTCTTCAAAACTGCAATTCGAAATTTTTAGCTTTCTAGGTTAAAAAGGAAATTATGCAGTTGTTATATTTCTTTACAATATATTTTTTTCCGAGTTAAGAACTTTTGCCTGGTTTTGTAGATGGTAATTTCATTTTCAAGTTAGTGTGTTCTCTAACAGTTAATTTATCACCTTATACAGGCTCACAAGAATCATTAACGAAAGTGAAGGCTTCGCAACCTCAAATTTTAACCACTGAGTTTATAGAAAAAGACGTAAGCGCCGCTCGAGCCGGAAAAAGAATATTCTCGGAAAATGAGGAATTTGCAGCAACACAACGTGTTTTTGAATCGACCATGGATGGCGCGCAAAGCTTTTATACACACAAAACAAAGGAAAAGAAACCGTTGAAAGTAATTACGGAAGAAGATGGGGGATTATTGGAAAGGCCGACCAAGAAACGGCGAAAACAACAGCAACCTTATCACAAAGTGGTTTATTTGTATCCCATATCTGAGCAAGAGCAGATTCAGAAAAGCGAACAAGGCTCGAAAAATACTCCGTCTGTTCCGCATGAAATGCGCCATTACGCAAATTGCTATGTCGATCAGGACGACGACATGAAGCAGTTATCAATGCATAAACAAACTGACAGTTTGTGTTCTCCCGGGAGCGAAATCACTCAACCATGTGTGCATTATCACGCCCATCACGATTACACTCGGAACCAGGCTCAAACACAACCACGGTCGAGACACAACAGTGACTCGCGTGACGAAAGTAAAAAACAGCTTGACTTTGAGCGTTTGGACCGTGGTTTAACGGAGGACGAACTTCTTGAGAAAAAAAAAGAAGCTCGTATTGCAAGAGAAAAGCATTCAGCGCAATATGCTGTTGTTGAACCAAAAATTCAATCAAAAGACGTGGCGGAGAAATATAGTGATGTCGAGCAATGTACCGAAGTGGAAGTGCAACCAACTGTACAATATTTCCCGTTAGAAACACGTCCAAAACATGAGTACCAGCGACACAAGCTGTACACAGTTGTAGTTGAAGAAGAAGATGAGAATTCTGGAGTGCCAGAAATAAGTAGTGTGGGTGTACTGCGGGAATCCGCTCTCACTTCACCAAAACGCCCGTTGTCGGGTTCACACACTCGGTCGCCTTCACCCTCCGCGCCTTCAAGCTATCAAAAACAAAATCAAGCTGTGCAAAGCTACCATCAACAGGTTAGTTGAGTATTATTACATTGGTTAAATTTTCGCAACGCCGCGAAAGGAAAAAAAATCAAAAAGTTCAGACAATTTGAGATAACATTAACACTTCGAATGTTAAAATGTTTAGCATATAAAGTTTGGCATTGCGTAGCGTAGTTAATTTGTGCTAGTTTCACACAATTTTGTTGTTTAATATTACATAATTTTTTATTGTATTTTTTTAACAGTTTTTTTATTGCCTATTATAAAATTATGTTGATTGTACGTTTGTTTTGATTGGGCAACAAGTGTGTATTTATAGCGCTATGAAGCACGAAAACGACGTGATCGATATAAGCAGTAAATGAAAAAATAAAAATAATATTCGCTCTTCCTATATAGTAATTCTCTTTGTTAAGTCGGATAATTTTATGAAAGAAATAAAACATGCTGTTCCGTTCGTTCACAGCCAGCTAAAAACGTTGGCAAACGTTGAAAATTCTCAAGCAAGTAGAAACCCTAAACTGTGTCTTGTGTTTTCACTGCTTTGCTCTCGAATTCTGCCAGACGTTTGCATCGGCTCTCACCAGTATTACACAATTTTTTTCCGTAAACCATTTTTAAAAAGTTGTTAAATATATGCAACCTAGTATTCAGACTGAGAACGACTTGTATTCGCAGAAATTGTAAGTTTTGAAATTTAGTTTGAAAGCAACAGGTGCCAATACTGGTAGTATTATATTTCCTTTCATTATTCCTTAAGGCCAATTAGATTTGAAAGTTGAGAAATAACTTATATAAACAATTATGCGAAGACAAAGAACTTGGGAAAAAATCGAGCTCCAGATGGAAATCGAATCCATGACCTTCCATACACTAGTCAAATGCTCTACCACTGAGTCATGGAAACTCATATGGCAAGCGAGCTCATTAATTGGGTTATGACACACTGACTGTATCACACAATTAATTAAATGCCAAGGCATATGTGTCAAACATGCCCTCATTGGCATTTGCCATGGCATTTAAGTGATTGTGTGACACAGTCCATATTGTGTAATAACCCAATTTATTTAATGACCTCGCTCACCATATGAGTTCCTGTGGGTCAGTTGTAGAGCATCTGATTAGTGTACTGAAGATCATGGGTTTGACTCCCATCTGGAGCTCGGTTTTTTCTGAGTTCTTTGTCTCCACATAATTTATTACTAACATAAGTTTTTTTTGCTTGATCACCTTTTTTATTGTAAGAAGGCTTTCACATTTGGATATAAACCTTTACTAGGATAAACTTGCATTTAGGAAAATATTTGTAAGTAAGTGTTATCAGAAGTAAGAATATTATTAACAACACCTACATTCTGTAAAAATGTTGATATACAACTTACTTTAATAATAAACAAATTACATCTTTTGTTTAATGGGACTCAACAGTCAGGAATGAGATTTTCTGTAATATCAAATTGTTTATGAAACATTTATCATATTTCAAGTACAAATCTGACCTTGATAAGCCTCTGTAATGAACAAATCTGCCAGTTTGAGTTGTGGGAAATCCACTACAATTTTGCAAAGAAGTTGTGCTAACAATTGGCAGTAAAGGTACCTAGATGCTTTTTTCTTTTTGAAAATGTTATTTAAAAAGCAGAGGACATTCTGACACTTTAACTAAAAGTGCCCCTTGTTCATGAATGACATGCTGTAAAAAGATTGAAAAGAGCATACGAGTAGTTTTATCAAATTCACAGTGCCAATAATCAGATTTTTTCAACTTTAGGCCTTTTTAGCTCTATGATGAGCTCAGGCACCCAGGCAAATGGCAAAAGTCATAAAAAAATTACTTAATTCTGCATCTTTTGTGTGAAATACTGGTGTTTAGAAAATCAATTAGATTATGGTAGGCATGGTTATATGATAAGCTGTTATGTGACATCATACATCAAGTTTATGTCCACAGTCTTCCACTTTTTATTTGTTGACAAATAGAGTTTAAACACCCTCCTCTGCTAACACGCCAACCTTTTATTTTCATTTAAAATTCCTAACTATAAGTTACATATTAAATTACTTTCAATTGTCTTTAAATTCAATCTAAGCATAAATGCTATAGTCTTTTGAAAAACTCCTGATATTTTTTAAAATTTTATCAATTCTTTTTGGTTATGACAAAATTGAAAAATTGAAAAACTCTGCCAGTAGATTGAAGAATTCTAGTTTCTGAAAATTTGATGATTTAGGAAGCTTCAGGTGGATAACATATG
>ERZ1740055.552-NODE-552-length-10682-cov-6.820928_pt1 | contig 10682 bp, 1 predicted proteins | sample MGYA00581747_ERZ1740055 | MGnify/ENA primary metagenome ERZ1740055 (study PRJEB43018, sample SAMN04849739) | marine metagenome | isolation source: floating plastic debris | place: Pacific Ocean | collected 2008-08-28 | study: EMG produced TPA metagenomics assembly...
ACAGCTGTCCATGGCTGCCAGCAATCAGGCTCACTATTTTTATGGTAGTTTAAAGGGGTAATTAGCCCGCTACCAACGTGGCCAAGATAGGGGCTTCAAGTAATCAACTAGCACGTTTGTGCTATCTATACTTGAATCTGAAACAGTCGAACTTTGAATCACTATTTAAAGCGTCGAGAAAGATTGACAGCGGTAGGCAAAATATTTTCATGTTTTCATATTTGCTCTCCGAGCAAGCAGAGCCAGAACATTGAATTAATATTCTATGAAAGACTGAATGCGACCCACCAGAAAGTTTCAGATCTTTTAAAAGTGTATACGTTTATAATCTAACAAATTTTGGTCAGTTTCTTTTACGTACAGCATGCAAAAACATCGATGCACAAAACTCAACTTTGTGTATACCTAACTTGTTTTGAATATCGCGCAGTAACAAAATTCGCGTAGCGCTGGGCGCGCAAATTTTAGTACTGTGTCAGTTATTATCCTCGAGAAAAGCTTTGTGGTGTAATATAAGACACTCGTTGTTAAAAATGCAAATCAGTTTATTATTGCATATACACATTTGATATGCGTTTTTTAACTTGTCCTAGTAACAGTAAAAATCAAGAGTGTCTTCATCTTCATAATGGCCTGAATTTTAGTTGGCAGGATATTCTCAAGTTCCACGTAGTTTTCCGTCACGAATCGAATGACTTCCTTTTACTGTAAATTCTTAAACTTGCATTGTTTTGCACAAATTTTAAAATTTTAAAAGTATATAAATGAAAATCTTCAAATTAACTGCCTTGAGTAGCGGTGATCGTCGAAATTTAGTGTCTTACACATTTCTTTAATGCCCCCATATTTAAAAAAAAAAGAAATTGCAAAATTGGAAAATCTCTCGAGGCAAATATACAATCAGTGTGAAAGTATAATGTTTGAAAATATCATTTATAAAAAAGTATAAGATATGGGAATGCTAATAAATATTATTGTTAAGTATACATTTTTTAGTCCCTATTGGTATTTTGAAGTTACGCGCCTATTATTTTTCACGAAGATAATTTTGAAGCAATTTTTGAGGACTACCTAATCGCTTTTTGATTTGTGACAAATATTCTAGTATTTCCTTATAAAGCACTCATTATACTACGTTAATTCTTAACAGTTCTTTTAAACAACCGAAAATTGAAGAACACAGATCTAGAACTAAAAAATTACTTGATTCAATGATTGAGCGATTTTAGATCTTAATCCTATTCAGACTGACGGAGTTCAAAGTGCTCGCGGCAATTTCAGGTTCTAATAACTTTCAGACAACTGCTCTGAAATAGATCATTTTTTGTGACTTTTCCTAAAATTCATTTATCAACAAGATTTTGTACCGAAAATGCAATTAAAATGAACCTTTTTGCTATGGTAATGCAAAGTTGACAGCTATGTTTTTCAACAAAATATGAACATTTATTGTAAATTAATGATTTGTAAAATTAGTTTAAAACTTTATTTATGCAAGTGAGGTGACGTCATCAGTATTACGGAACATGCTGTAAATTTTAATAAAAATACTGGCTTCGCCCCTGCCTCCCCCTTCTTGTTGATTTCCCTCGCCCGCCCTCAAAAACAGCCACTTTCTACTCTGAAAAATTAGCTTCTTTCGATCCTTAGAAAACAACAAACTTTTCTCCATGGAGTTATCAAATTTTGACCAGTCATGTCTCATTCATTTGCTATAGCAGTCTTATCGATGGTTGCTCCTGCACAAGGTTTTGAACTGGAGGTGGTCCGGCAAAGATACGCCGTTTGCGTCTTTTAATATCGTGTATATACCATAGAACTTCAAAAACCTCTTAATAAAAATGCTTAGAAAATAGTAGTGCATTGCTCTCCCGGGGGGATACTTAAGAAATTTCTTGCTGGGGATGTGCCATTGGGATCCTGAGCCTGTACCGCAGCTTAAGTTCATACTGGAATTTTGCTACCCTACAATAAAGCAAACTCCCCAAATCCTCCTATCTATTTGGTACACCATGCAACATATTGAGCACAAGAGCTTTTATTTTTTTAATTTTAACCAGCATTAAAACCAAAAGTTTTGCATCTGAATCACAATTTTGACAGTCCTCAGTTCAATAGTCTTAATTAATAATGGTCATCTATTAACATGGTTAAATCTGAGAACTTCGCACAAATTTAAATTAAGCTTAGCTGATTTGAGGTCTTTTTTTTGTATCTGGAAATTTTTGGTTTCCTTACTCTGAACACAATTTTCAACCAACCAGTCAGTTTTGTGAATAATAATACCCTTTGATATCAAAATTCTTCGATCAGTATACAGTACCTTAACCTAGAGTAAACTGCTTAAAGCCATACCCCTTACAGTGGCATATACTTACATGAATGTATATAGACCATATATGGCAGTTCTCCACTTCCCCTCCCCCATTCCTTCCTTGTGTTCGACATTGAAACATGTAAATACTAAACTACAAACAGCAACAATATTTTTTCAACCGTCAGCATTTTTTAGAAAACCAGCCCTTTAATTTGTCTTCATCTGGCTTATATACAAATACATATAATTATATAATTTATAATTTTGTATTTACAGTATTTAAAAAAGTTTTGGTGACTTGTAATTCATAATCCTAATCACAATAAATTATATTAATAAAAGCATTTAAATTTGGTATTTTATATACTTGGACGGAGATACTTTTGAAGCACCATTAGTGAAAAGTTTTTTTTTTTAAAAATGGAAGTTCAATAAATAAAAGAAATTTCCTGGGTCTTTCATTACAAATGTTATAATTATAGTAAAAAGAGAACTTTTTCCATAATGGAACTTCCAACTGAATAAATATAAACATTTTAAATATGTTGGTGTTTTGATGTAGATTTAAAAGTCTGGTTGCAATTATCAGATAAAGCTATTAAAAACTAGATCTTTATTGGAGCTGTTATTGCATATGTATCTACTGTACAATTCTGAAAAAAGAAAAAATCTGGGCTTAAAATGTTCAAAGGACTATACTGGGGATTGTACCTACAGAGAGCATATGCACAGGGCCTTTACTGTGTTCCCAGCATATATAAAAATATGACTTTTTGAAATTTAAATTTGAGTGGAAATAGTTTACCTTGACAAAATATATCATGGTTACATAAATCCTTTGATGAAAGACTAATTTCAAATATTGTTATACTATAACTAAATTTGAAATTATTTCCTTTTTGTTTAATTTAAAACTGCTTAAAATATTATCTGATAAAACTTAAAATGTATAACATGGATATGTTTCACAGTTGGCAACACATGTTTCACTTTACATTATGCTTTACACTCAAGAATTTCAACATTTGATGACAAGTCTTGTACCATTACCCCTATTAATTTGAATTTTATTTTTTTTAAAACATGATATAAAAAAATACCTCACAATTTTTTTCTGTTTTATTTTATGATTTCTATACCGTAAATGGCAAAAGTGGCATGTTTTTAGCTGAAAATTGGTTCAACTTAATTTTTTTACACCAAGTCAACTTATACCCAGGGAAATCACAGTATTATTGCTGGCTATTGAGCATCAGTATAAAATCTAGGGGACTCATGTTCGGAGGGTTGCTTTCAAACAGAGGAGCTGTTTTTCAGAATTGTACAGTGGGTTTCCAAATACATGTATTTGTCAAAACAGTTAATGTTTCTTGCCTAAAATAATACTATTTAAGATTCCTACAATATGCAACTCGGAATACAAGGATTAATTTGATCTTGTAGAAAAACAACAGTAGAAGTGATTAATATGATACAAAATGTTAATTCTCAACAGCATTGTATATAGTTGTGGAGTGCTATAGGTAATGGATGTAGCACTGTAAGTCACCAATGTTGTTTTTACACAAGGGCAAAACCATGTATAAATTAACATTTACTGTTCAACAAGGAGTTACTGAATTTGTTTCGGACCATCAGCAAGCATTGAGCCATGTTTCTGATCTTCCTGAATTTTTTGTTTTATCCATCTTACATATCCATGTGTCATCCTCGTATAAACACTGTACTTTCCAGGCGTTCCACAGACTGGATTTCCCCAGCTAACAATTCCCCCAAGAAACCACCTCTGCTTGTGACTTCTTCTATCATAAAAAAGGAAACCACCTCCACTATCTCGAGCACAAGAGTCCTTGTTGCCGCTATCATATCCAGCACATACCATGTTCTTTGTCACTACCCATTGTCTGTATTTCCTTTGACACTGCCTCTGTCCTACAATAGGCATAATAACCTTACGAAGTGCAGTGGTCGGCTTGCCACCCTCAATTTCCCCCCAGCCAACCATTGTTCCTTTTACACCTGGTTTAAGTTGGTGACGTTGTGCTCTATTTGGTAAGCACACTGGTCGAACATTTTCAGTAATGTTTACTCTCCAATTTAACTTTATTAGTGCTATGTCAGAATCATACGTGCTCCAGTTAAAACGTTGATGAAAAATAATTTTTGTATGGTGTCTAAATTGAACATTTTTATCTCTATGTCTTTTAGTAATGTCTAGCACCCCCAAATAGACCTTAACACGGTCATAGGCTATCTTGTATGTGCCTTCAATTAGCAAACAGTGGGCTGCAGTCAGAACCCATTGCTCATTAATTAATGTGCCTCCACAATGAAAAGCACCTTGGTTGCCTTCCAAGGCTACTTGCCAGGGCCATTCACCCCGTTTCTGGACTTCCTGCCCACCAAAAATCCGCAGGCGATCATGCGGTTGAAAACCATTCCGTCCACAGATAACAGAACAAGTAGGTTCACTGTCTGACCACCGGTTGTCTTTTTCACAATGTCGATACCTAGGACCCTTAAGATTAAAATATTTGTTACATGAATATATTACAAAGTGTGATCCATGTTGATTTATAAACTTTATTCGCCCATTCTTAAACAATCCTAGATGTGGGCAAGAGATAGGTGATCCAAGTTTGATTACTGAGGGATGCTTTTTGTTTGATTTTGCTACACATGTTTTAATTCCACACCCTTCAGTTTTCATGTTCTCTCCACTACAATTAATACCAACAATTTTGCTCAAGCAAAATCTCTGACGAGTTCTAGTTCCCCCCTGGCATGTTCTAGAACACTCAGACCAGGAGGTCCACATTGACCACATGGCCTTGTAATGACATTTTTGTATTTCGCAAATGCGACTTTGAGTCTGAAAAGGCCCATTGCCACTACAATTTGCTGATTTGTAAAAAACTTTAGTGTGACAAAATCTCCAGCGAAGTTGGTGTCCTGTATTACATGTTGCTGAACATGTAGACCATGGATTCCAGTGTGACCACACAGGCTCAAAATCACATTTCACATGACATCTCTCAACCATTATGCTGTCACCAGAACAGTTGAGCCCATTATTTTGTGGTAACGGGCTATTGCATTTACGAGTTCTGATTCTGAGACCTTTGCCACATTTTACAGTGCATGCAGACCAATTAGACCACACAGACCATCCTCCATTGATAAAACACTTACCAAGGTTACAAGCTCGCATTTCAGTTTCCTGTCCCTCACACTTTTTCCCACCAAACTCTGGTGAAGGATTGTTGCAACTACGTCGGCGAAGCTGTTCCCCTACATTACATGAAACAGAACAAGAACTCCAGGCTTGCCAATGACTCCATTGTCCATTTACGGAGCAGGCTCCAAGGTTACACTTTTTTGTTTCTATGCTAACTCCAATGCAGTTTTTGGGTTTCATACCCAAGCACTGTCTAGTTCGTTTTTCTTCACCGACGTCACAACTTTTGCTACACTTACTCCAATGTGACCAATTACTCCACCAGTTTTGAGGAGGGCATGGCAGCCTTAAACATTGTCGTGATTCATATTGTTTGCCCTGGCAAGTTTTGCCATTCTGTGAAAGCAGGGTATTATTACAAACTCTGCGTCTATGTTGCTGTCCAGTAGCACATGTTACACTACAAGCAGACCATTTGGTCCAAGATCCCCAGTTTCCTCTCACAGGACAATGTTCTACAAAGCAGTCTTTTAATTCAGAGGGTCTTCCCTGACAGGGGTGACCCCCATGTAGAGGTGAGGGGTTGTCACATTGCCTCTGTCTAACTTTTACTCCTCTAGAGCATGTTGTACTACATGAACTCCAGTTCGACCATGCACTCCAATTCCCATGCACTGGACATCGCTGGGAGTTACAATTTTTAGTTTCAACAGCTTTTCCAGCACATTGAGGTTTTCCCAAATGCCTGCAAAATCTTGTTCGTGATTTTGTTCCTCCAGAGCATGTTTTACTACATTGTCCCCAGTTTGACCATGAACTCCACACACTGTATTGTACTGGACAAGCTGGATTATGCACACAAAAACGAAATCTAATTGATGTGCCTTTGCAATACAACCCACCCTCCTCCGGGGTGGGATTTGTACAAGTTCGTATTGATTTCTGCATTCCCTGTCCACAAGTGCGAGAACAAGGTGTCCAGCTACCCCATGGAGTCCACCCACCTTTGCGACAAATGAACGCAATGTCTGGGACCATTGTAATCATCTTACCAGCAAGATTTGGTGGAGATGCACATCTAATTAATGCACGATCAAATATTCGAACACCTCTTCTTCTAAGCCAGTGTTTTAACCACTTCAACTTACAGTTGCAGTGAAATGGGTTCCCATGAAGCGACACTAGAATCTGAGGCGAAAGCCGCGAAAACACACCACGTGGTAAAAACCTCAAACTATTGTTTTCAAGTTTTAATACTTTTAGTGTTGACGCAATAGGTTTAAATAACTCGGTATTGAGGTTTTTAATTTGGTTGTCGCTGAATGTAAGCCTAATCAACGATCTTTGTCCTTGAAAAAGCCGTGCGGGCAGAGAAGTTAACAAATTGTTATCAAGTAAAAGACTTCGTAGCGAGTAGGTACCACGAAACATATGTTTTGGCAATGTTTCAATTTTGTTATTATAAAGATGCAGATACTTCAGAGAAAGTAAGTTTTGAAACAAACTGTCTGAAAAACGCCGCAATTCATTACCGTCCAAAAATAGTTCCCGTAAAGTCCTTAAGCCCTGAAACACATTTGGAGGAAGTGATGACAAACGATTTTCACCAAGGTTCAACGAGCGAATAGCTCTCATGTCACGAAATATTCCCGCTGGCAATCCAATTAAGCGATTTCCTCGCAGTTTGAGCGTCGATAAACGGTTTAAATTTGAGAAGTCAGTACGAGTAACGTTTGCAATTGCGTTATTTGCGAGCGACAAAAACTCCACTTGCTCAGGAAGATTGGCGGGTAATTGTGTAAGCGCAGTTTTTCCCGGTCCCTGTTCACAATACACCATCATAAGGCTTGAAGAACTGCACTGACATTTTTTGGGACATTTTCCTCTCCTTGTTCCATTAAAACCACGGCCTTGAAAATGCAGAGCACACAGCAGAAGTGACAATAATACATACAATGCCTTCATTGACATAACAGACGCCATTTTAGTTCTCTTCAATTGTTATTTAAAAACTGTTTATTCCAGCGTGACTTCTAATTATCCTTCAGGTTCAGAATGCTGTTGTCATTCACCGCTGACTGATTGCAGGCTGTTGAGAAAAGAAAAAGTCAATTTCGGGCAATTACAGTAATTTGCTCTTCAAATAACAAACTTTAGCACTTAATGCAAAATATTGTGGAATGTACATATTTTAAACAAAGCTGGAAGTATAGTGAAAGTTGCATCTCAAAGTTGTTTTTGTTCAAGCGTATATTTGTTAGTTGAATTTGAATTCTGATTGGTCGAAGATTACAGGAGTTTACACAAGAAGACAAAGGTAACATTGTTTATACATCTGATATTGAAGCGCCGTTAAAGTAAATTGTTATTGTTGTAACAGCTGAAAGTTTTAAATGTTGTAAACAATCTTAAAGTCTACTGAAAATGAAGGGAACATTTAGTTTCAATTATTAACTCAACATCGGTGTAAAAGTTTACGTATTTGCGCAACTAAACGATAAACGCAAAAAGCTAAACGCTCATTTAGCGAATGGCGAAAAACCACACAATTTAACTTAAAGACTAAACAAGAGAACTGTGCCAATATTAACTCGATATCATTGATGCGTATTATTGTAAAAATATAACTGGAATGTCTTAGCCGTTTTACAAGCCGATGTAGGTTTTTTAGTGACAAATTTTTAAAAATGTAAATATGAAACAGAAAGTTTTAACCCGCGCTCACAAATTGTCGACGGATTAAAACCCGGCTTGTTCGGATAAATCCAATTTTTAGAACCGTTTCGAAAATTTGTGGTTTTAGTCGCATTTTCGATGAAAACCCCCTACTAATCAAAACAAAAAATGCGGTTTGGAAAACATCCAATTTTGTGTAGAAGGGTCCTTGTAGTCAATTGTGGAACTTTATTAGGGGTCAGTTTTAGAAACCGACAAAGACAAATCACTCGTGTCACGACTCGTTTAATACAATTCACGTAAGAAAATATCCCTAATCACAATCCGTATTTCGTAGATATGCGGGTAACTTTATTTGCGTGACGCGCAGAAGTACGAAGTTTATCTGCGTGTGTTGAAAAGATCTTTCACGAGTTAACGGAGAAAGTAGAATAGCATAGAAGTTGGCTTTAAAGTTTCGTTACATACAACACGGTAAATGGCATTTCCCGTATTAAATTTTTCCGCGATACACCATACTTGGGTTTTAAGCCCGCTGCACACTAGCGAACTTGCAGCGCGCACTTGTTAATTCGTGACCAGTTGGATCGACAAAACTTTCTAGTGTGCGAGAAACTTTTATACGGTGTTTTTGTCACTCGTGAAAGATAAACTAAATATCAAACATGTTTGATTTTTTTGGCACGAATAACAAATAATCCTCATAAGCAAAAGCAAATTGTATTTTAAGTATATTGTGGTTCCAGCGGTAACAAACCAAAGTAAAACAGATGTCACGCAATTATATGTGGCGGGAAATTGAATTGCAACTTCTCGAAGGTATGGAATGTCATTCCAGAGAATTAGCGTGCCTCATATTTATCGTTATTTTGCTGTCATGCCGACGACTTTCCCTTAACGTTTTATGCGATACTTCACTTGATGCGAAGGAGATGAATTTCAAAGGTGACGCTTACTTGCAATGATACAACTGTAACGGGGAACTAGCTCCACTTTCAAATTCTTTCATTTAATTTCTTTATTGATTTTGTTGGCCTCTGTCCTGGCCTCGGCAAAGCCGACGTGGCTAAACTTCGGCCAGCACAAACAAATAAAATAACTCCTACAGCAACGGTAGCAAAAAAGAGGCAAAACTGATGGGCGCATTTTACCACAACACAAAGGGTAATCGCGTGATCAAAACAAAAGATCTAAACAAGAATTGACTTACTACGTGACATGATTCCTCCCTTTGCGAAGACGCGCCCTTGCGCCTTATAATGACTAAACATTTGTTTGCAATTGATAAGGTAAATCCGCGCCTTACATACGGAAACTATATGTTCAAAACTGAAATTCCTTCAATAAGGCAAATAAAGAATAAAACGAGGACATCTCCGGTAAACAAGAAATAAAATGTCAGTCCATTTTCCGTTATGATCTTGCTAGCATACACATACTACTTCCAACTAGCAACTGTACAGTCCCGTTAAGAATTTGAAATGCAGACAAGTTAACGTAAAAACTTTTTGTATTGATTAATTTTTCTTTTACTCTTTAACAAACTTGGGACGCCAATTTAAATTATTCTTTTATCAACCTCTTTTCATTTCACTTTAGCGTCATTCATCATACAGGCCGACTCAATTTTATCAAAAAATTCGAATTGACGACATACATACTATATTTAACTGACTGACACCAAGGAGCTCTTTAATACTTCGATAAACTCACGTTTCTTCATTTAACTGTTAGTTTTACTTCAACACTCACAAACGTCCCCAAATTTCTTTACTCTTATGGCTTATTATTAATTATCTTTATTGTTAAACACTTCTTTCATTACTCAAAATTCAATAAATTCAGCTCAAGTAATTTCTATTCAATATTTGCGAGTTGTTTCTCAAAATACCGGCCCAATTTCATCGTATAATTCTCAGTAACATTATCTCATTTAACGACGCTATCAAAATACATCTCAAAATATATACTAATCATTTTTTATATCGTTTTGTGGATTTTTAAACTATTTTTTTTAACCTTGCCTACAGTTTAATTTTAAAGAGACTCATCGGTTATTAGTCTTTGTATCGATCGTATCCAGTGCATATAAAAACATCCACAAACTGAAAACTTCACGGCTGGTATTCCATCCAGTTTAAAATTTCTTGTTTTTTAAAATAGTGGTCCTTGGATTCCGGCTGTGCCGCATATACTTTTAGGATAATGTACGATGTAAAAACACCGACTGACTGCATGCATTTCCTGCTCGAAGAACTCGGTAGATTTGTGTAGGTTTCTCAAATACTGGCAAAACAGCTCCTGATCAGTTCGAACGTTGGATTTTTGGGACTTGGCTGTATTAGTTCCCGTTTTTTTTGTTGTCATCTTCGAAAGAGGAAGAGGGAATTTCTGTCTCCTCTCTTTTTTTACACACAAAAGCATGGCATAAATCGGTTTGAGGTCCGGTGTAACAACGGATTTGGTCCCCCCGCGGATTTGGTCCCCCACGGACCAAATCCGCTAGCTGAT
>ERZ1740055.553-NODE-553-length-10677-cov-7.871587_pt1 | contig 10677 bp, 8 predicted proteins | sample MGYA00581747_ERZ1740055 | MGnify/ENA primary metagenome ERZ1740055 (study PRJEB43018, sample SAMN04849739) | marine metagenome | isolation source: floating plastic debris | place: Pacific Ocean | collected 2008-08-28 | study: EMG produced TPA metagenomics assembly...
TCCACCTTTTGGCCTTAAAATTTTCCCTTTGTTATTTTTACCTTCCTTGTTTGGGCCTTTTCCAATTCGGTTCGTTTTCCCCCCCCCCGCCCCCCCTTTTTTTTTTTTAAACCCCCCCCCCCCCCCCACCCGTTTCTTCCCGAGCCTCTTACTCTTTCATACTCTAAATAGTTTGGAGTAACTCCGTTTTCTTCCTCTGTGTAACAGGTTTGACTCAGAAATGGCGCTGGTGAAAGAGGAGGTTGAACACGAGCGAAACCTGAAGGAGAAGATGAGTCGAGAAAAGGACAAGTACATGACAGCAAAGTTCCGTCTGGAGAGTGAACTCAGGGTTGGTATATTGTCTCTTAACGTCATGTTAGATATCCTCTCAGAAATTGAGTTTGTACCGCGGTGCGATTAAAGACGTTATGAATGATCAGCACTGTAAAGTATAAACAAATTAAGCAATTGCAAAAGGGAAGCCAACAACGAGATTCGAACCAGTAACTTCTGCCAGCGCTCTTACCAATGAAGCCACAGCTGTTTCGAGCTGGTTATTTTAAGTGGTTCCATCAATACCAACCAAAGGTGTACAGCGATAATTGAGAACCGTTCAATGAGCCATACTGGTTCTCTGTGTAAAATCTCCACTTATTAGATCACAAGAACAATGTTTAGCTTATCGCACTCATATTTTCAGAAGAAGTTTATATTACAAAATACTCTCAATATACAGTGCTTTAGTTTTGTAACCTTATTAGAAACTGGCGCACATATTCTAATGAATGAAATAGTATAAACAAAAAGTTCTCATCGGAAGTTTTACATCGAATGTTTGGCCTATTAACGATAATCTGGCAGTGGTACTTTATTTCTTTACTACTACCAAGGTAGCTAGCCGTCTGGGGTAAAGTTTGAAATATAAGAATATGAAAATTTCGATAAGAAAGGGTTAACAAGTCAAAATAAAAATAAAAATTATTTCATAAAAGCAGGTCAGCAGCTGTACAATTTACTTTAAAATCATCCATAACTTCATTTCTAAAAAAGGGCTGGCGCGATCCTCTAATCATTGCTAATATTTACAGACTTTAAAATTTCGAAAGAAATTCTTGTCCTGAGCCAGCTAGTAACATAAGGGTAGCCTTCAAAGTCCTTCTCTGACAATTTCTCCGCTAAGCGCTTCATAAACATTTTACATTCATTGCCTATCCCGCCGTTGGTTCCAAAAATAAGTGGGGTAAAAGAGCCCGTCTCGACTTCTAGCACCCTTTGTTGGTACTTTCGCTTGGCCTGTTAACTATTACTTTATTTAACGTGAATTGCGAAGGAAGTAGATACCCAGACTTCCTTGGGTTTAATCGCTCGACGGCTCAGATCTTGCCGTGAAAGTCGAATTTGCAGAGTGAGGAAAACCGGAGTACCCGGATAAAAACCTTTGGTGTGCGATTGAGATCGACAAATGTCAGTCCACAAGCGGTGCCCAGGACTCGATTCTGGTTCGTAGAGGTGGTAGGTGCGACTGATAATCACCACGCCAACCTGACTCCCTAGGCACAGTTTTTGAGATATTTAGAACATCGATCTCTTCTTATAAATTAAAGTTTCATCTCTGCTTGCTTGACAAGCCTTCTTCAAGTTATTTTTGAAATCAAATCCGTTATATCTTTGTTAGTTTTGTAGCTGAATTTGTGAATTAATGAAGCAGATTGAAAACACACGTTAGCAAGTGTATATATAAATGCATTGACTGACTAGATATAGGTTGGGGGAAAATACTGTTTCGGTTTATCACATTTATACAGAGCAAAACTACTGAATAAAGCCAAAGAGGGCCCTTCTTCAAGTTCAAGTTGTAAATTACAAAATATGTTTCAAAATTCCTAGCATGACTCCGATATTACACGAAGTACTGCGAAATTTTGTTTGCAAACGGTTCGAAATAAAAGTATGCATGCAACTAACTTTTTTTCGTCTTTATAACAATAAACGGTTTTGGTCCAATATTTCTTAGTTAAAACTTACTGTGGTTTAACCGCAGTTTATCAAAGTTTTATCGTGGTCGCAACTTGTGACAAAGTACTCTAATCATAATTCAAAAAGGTTTCAGAAAAAAAAGTTTATTTTTTGCTTAGAGAGTTATTCAGAAACTGAAATCAACAGGATATTAATTTTAACTGAGGTTCTAATCTAAGCATTTTCAGTGTCTATTCAGAGGATAATGACATTTGCATTGTTTTCAGGTTTCTTTGTTTTTAATTCCGTCAACAATTCAAATACTTTCAGTTTTAAATATAAAGCAACGTATCTCAAAAATTAATGCAGAGATCATTAAATACAAACATCGGTAGTATCTTAGGAAACACTGAAATATCGGTTACTTATTATTTATGGCTAGCTAAACAAGAAGTAAATCTCCCAAACGATTACATTTCAGTTGAATCACAAATATTTTACTGAAATTTGTGGTCAGCAGTTTTGTAAGATGAATCATTTGTTTAATGCATGTAATGAATACAGAAAGCCGGCGAAACAAACATTCATTTCAAATGCATGCATATAAGTAGTCAACCATAAATCATTGGCATCAGAGACAGCAGAAGAGGCTTTCGGTACCTTTATTAGCGTTCAGTCTCCTGCTCTTCCGCGCTCGAAAGTCTTGTTTCCTTGCCTGCCACATTGTCATTAGGATCTGAAAGAACCATAGCAACCTTTTGTGAGCAGAATATTGAAACTTTAGGCGGTCTTCCGTTGTGGTGTCATGTTAATTGTTGTCTTATCCCGCAATGCAGGATATCGAAGAAGCGCTGGAAAAACTCAGAAAGGAAAATACGCGATTAAAGGCCGATGTGGATGACGTTAGCAAACATGGAGTCGAGGGTGGTGACGTAAGTATTGTTCTGATAAATCATTCTTCAAATTTTGTTGTTTTAAAAAGCTACTCTACATCTTATCGATGCAAGTCAGTTTTGAGTCGTTGTTTAGTCAAACACATATTCATATATAATAGTTTTATTGTTATTGGAAGTTATGTAAAATCTGCTAAAGTAGAGATTTAGTTTTGCACCAATTTTCAATCGAAAGGGCCGATTTTGCGGTTGACAAAACTATTTTTTTAAGTCTTTGCGGTTTATGGGCTTTCCATACTTTAACGATTACAATTTATAACGAACTTGAAAAGAATGATCGTGAATTCACAAAATTTGAATTTAATCTTTTGATTTTTCGCCAGTTATTTTCTTATGCAAATTAAAATTTATCGAGAGCGATTTGCATCTTTCTTCTTCCCAGAGCAATAATTTATTATCACATATTTGCCTGTAATTGCACATATATTCTCTTTAAAGAAACGTAACTTTTAATATTTGGCCGAGGTGGCAGTGTAAGTACTGTTATTGTCAAATACTTCGTATAACTTTCGTGTCAAAAAAAACAAAAGAAGTGAACTTTAATATTTTCTTGCGGACAGAGAAGAGTTATTGCTCTGACCACACCGCCACTGAAAAGACCACTAACGTGACACAAAAGAATACTTGTAAACAAAAAGCAATATTAACTTAACAATAAAAACTGTCAACTCACTGAAGCGAAATAGAAGTTGCTTTCCTTCAAATAAAGAGCTAATTTAGAGCCAAATCCTTTTTGACAAGTTTCGCATATATTTTCATAGTTAGCAAGTGTTCGAACGAACGAACTGCGTTGCCTCGTTTTCTTTCAGAAGTAATAGTGAAGTTTCTTCCATCGATTTCTAGTTTTCTTTTGACGCAAATCCATGTCAATGAATTTACAAATGGGTTCAGTAAAAACGTTCGGAGTTTGGAACTCAACTGTTTTGAATTGCGAGGAAGGAGTAAATTTTGATGGCAGACACCAGTGGATAAGTCCTGAAAATTTTGCTGTATGCTTTATGTTGTCAATCTTAATTGCTAGCTCAGTAAGTTAGTAAAACTTTGTATTCAGTTTGTGTTTTTTTTTTCAATATACAGGCTGCCCTCAGAAAAGCCATGAGAGACCTCGAAGAGAAGATTCAAGAACAAGAAGAGGAATTAGACGACCAGGCTGGTCAGATACAAATGTTAGAACAGGTCAGCCATTTATTTCGATGAAATCATTAGATTCTCTACTCTTTAGGTAGCTGTCTTAGCAAGTACTGCAGTCTTCACTTTATGAAACCAAATGATTTTGAATTCACTCGTTTTGTTTGTCGTTGTGAATACAAAGAATAAAGCTTGTTTTCCTTTAAAGTTATTTTCTGAACATTAAGTGTTTAAATTGCTGCAAAATGGCAATATCTTTTTTTGTCATGCAAAGATTACTTCCTATTACCATTCTAGCTTTTGAACGATCTAATGAAATAATTTAAGACAATTCATTTAGTTTTTCTTTAAGAATGAAAAAATTTGGTGTTATTTCCAAGTTCTGAACCTCTAAAAGTGACCAATTTGTTTATCTTGAAGAAGAATATTGATTGGTGTCATTCCTTCTAATTTTGAACCAGTTAATGAATCCCTCTATTTATCTCTTTTTTTGTTGCCAAAAGATGAAACGATTGGTGTAATTCATTCTGACTTCTTAACACGTCATGAAAGTCACTAAATAATTGAAATGTTTTGTTTTGTAAAGAAAAAGTAAATTCTATTACTCAAAAAAAATTGAAAGTGTTTTAACTCGAACACATGTTCTTGAGTCAAATCAAATTTTTTCAAATTTTTTGTTTCTTTCTGCCATTTTCTTCCAGCAAAAGCGTTTAATGAACAGACTAGAAACAAAACTTCGTTTGTTTTCAAGTTCTTTTTTTCTCGTTTTATGGTCATTAATGGAGAAATGTTGCCAATGGCTAATTAAGTTTTGATTCAATGTTGTTATCATGCATGAAACCAGCATTTTGTGCCTTACTCAGCTATTCGCGGTTTGTAATTTATTCACAACGACTTTGTGTGAGTTGAACTTTATGAGTATGTATATGGCAACGATTTCCGTGTTGCTCTTTCGGAAAGACTTAACCCCCACGAGATCTTCTGTTTGTCCAGGTGAAACTCTGGTATACACGCTGTAGATTAACGTTTCATGTTTACGTCTTGAGGTTTTCCTTCAAGTTTAACCAACTGACAACTTTTTTCGAAATTGAGAAGTTGTGGTTTCTAGTTATATAGTGAAGGCTCTCTGTCAACTACTTCAATTTACAATCGTTGAGTCCGCATTTCACAACCTTTGGTTACTTGTAGTCATAAAATATAGTTTTGCGACTTTTTTGTGCAGTTGGCGTTTCATCATCATGGCATCATCAACAACAACAACAACTTTATTTAGCTAAATATGATAATTAGTGGATTGCTTACCCCGCAAATAGCTAGAAAAAGCTAATCGAGGCGAGGCAAGCCAAATACAAGAACACACCTATTAAAAGACAATATATTTACGCTATAACACTTAATTAATACAGATTACAAGAGGATTGATTATTGACGAATATCTATTAACTAATAGTTAAAGGTCAGCAAGTTTACACGCAACTATATTACGCTGGCTAATTAGAAACACAGTTTTCATGAAAATTGAATATTTTCAAAATCTGTAAACTAATAAAGGTAACATGACGTTGGTTGGTCTCATCAAAGATTTCTCTAAAGCAAATGAACCTTAAACGAAAGAAGTTTTACTGTAATATGAAAACTATTGAGTCAGAAACTTTACTTGTTTTTCAAGATTACTTCCTTAGAAGCGATGTCAATCATCTGAACATTTTTATATTCTTCTGGACACGAAATTTCTTCATAATATACAAGACGTTATTGAAATGTCACGCATGTTGTTTTTCATATCAGTTTCGATACTAAACGTCATTGTTGTTAAGTAACGTTTCCAGGTGTGATAAACATAGCAAGCGCGGAAACGTAATGGTTTTGTATTTTGTTCCAAATAAAAGCAAAAAAGTGGAAATGGTAATAGTTATTAGTCGGGTCTCTTTAGAATTTTCATGTCCTGATAATGTAACCTCTTCAGCGCTAGGTGATTGCAAAATTCTCAAATTGCGGAATTGTACCTTTCTTAACTAAGTTTGGCGATTTTTTTAACTCGTCGTAAGTGTTTCCAAATTAAGCCCTGTAGAATTTAGATGATAAGAAACCCAAATTCTTCGCTTAGTTAGGAAAGGAGATTTCTTTAAAAAGTGAAGAGTTTCAGTCCGGCACACTTTCATTTTTTTTCTGAACAATATATATATATCCCCAACAAAGTCAGCTATTTTCGAACAACCATTATTTCCCCGCAAAATGCGCTTTCAAAGGCCAATACCATTAGAAATTTAAAATGGAAATTTTGTGTTAAATATTTTCTTATTTTTGTTTCTCAATCAGACCAAGATTCGGATAGAAATGGCGGCAGAACGGGACAAGAATAGACTGCAAAAGGATCTAGAGAACAAAGAAGACGATATGGAAGAAATGAAGTATAGTCTAAACCGCAAGGTAAGTTCCTTTTAAACTTCGAGTCGAATTGATTTTCTTACTATATTAACCTTTTTACTGTGCTGATATTTCATTATAGCCCTTGTGGCGATAGGCAACAGTGAGCCCACGCGTCAGTCTTGTACTCAATTTTTTAAGAACTTATTTTTATTTTTGCCGAGGTAATCATCAAAATTAATGGATATATCACATGGTACGCTTGTTTTAATGAATGGCTTTTATTACTTGTATCAGTTCGCATGTTCAGAAACGTGATATTGGTCGAACTTTCGATTCATTTTTGCAAAAAAGGCAGTAATTGCTGCGTCTTGCTGACAAATTACTCAGCATTGAAATTCAACAAGAAGTCAACTTTTTCTAGTTATTATTTTAAAGCAACAATAACTTTTGATTTGGATAAAGTTAAATATAAATTATATAGAGATAATTTTTAAATATTTAAAATAAAATTCTCCATCATGTTAAAATTATTAAAAATGAAGGCAATATTAAAAACCAACGTTGGGGGTTGTTTGGTTTTGCAACAGATTAAACAACTCGAGGCCCAAGTGGAAGATGAATATCAAGAAAAATCTATAGCTGTCAAGGTTAGTCGAATATCTATGAAGGCATCTGTTTACCTGTCCGTCTGTGTACCAGGCTATGCAAGTTACCAAAATATCAGTCCGTCATACTTTTCGTCTTTGTACGAGGCCATTTGTCTGTGTCGCACGCAATCTGTCTATCCGTCATTGTACCAAATTATCTGTCCGTCTTTCTGTGCCAGAGCATTTGTCTGTGTATCAGGCGTTCTGTAAGTCCATCAGTTTCTTTGCATGCTAAGCTGTTTGTTTTCTGTCCTTCTAAGGCTTGGTTGTCCGTCTGTCCGTCCGTCCAACTGTCTTTGTTTAGAATGTGTTCCTATTTTTGCCACTATCTTGATTTCGATTTCACTGTCTGTTTAACAGTTCAAATATATGGCTTTATTTATGATCCGGTAGCATTTATGTACACAATTTGAGCAATTAGTGAAGATTTTTCTAATACGCAATTGAAAATTTAATATTAATAATTGCGCAATAGAAGTACAACAAATTGTTGTTAATTTTATTATTATTATTATTATTAACTAAACTTCAAACTACCAATTATTATATACATACATAAAAATCAGAACTACTAAACGTTGTGCATCTTATGACAGTTACTAAAACATTACACCATTTGATCAGTTGTAAGTATTTGCTGAGTTTAGTTCTTTCTTTCCGGATGGTAAAAACTCAGAAAAAAAGCCTTGAAAAGTCACGAAAGAGCGCGAACATTCCGTATGTTCCGTTGTCGTGAAATCAAAGATTTTTTATTGTTTTTTTTTAATTCAGGATAACAGACTAGCCTTTAAAGCAGAATCTACTAGAATGTATCTACTAAACCGGCAGATCCGTTGCAGTTAATGATAAACTTGGAAATCCCCCTGAACTATCTTGTCGTTCATAAAAAAAGTTAGACTGGGTTCCACTTGGATAGGACCGTAGTAACATCCCTGTTCATGTTGTTTAGAGACACCCGTCGTCAAAATTGACGCAAAAAAAGCCACACCCAGATTTCCTTTTACAGAAAATAAACCCATGTGAACATCATAGAATTACACAATCCCACACAACGTTTCATTTTAATTTATGCAATGTATGTTACGGAAATTGAGTAACTCAGTAATTCGCTTCGAAAAAGCTTAAATATCAAAACCTTACAATATTAACTGCTGATGAATGACATATTTTTAATTAACATTCTAATGTTTGTTTTTCCTCATACATAAATTCACATTACGTTAGCAATTACACGTTACGTTACAGGGTAAGCGTGACGCAGAGCGCAGACTTGTCGAATTGCGTGACCACTATGAACGCGGAGATGCAGAAAATGAAAAGAAACTTAAACGAGAACTAAAGAAGACGAAAGCTTTATTAAAAGATGCTCAGTTGGTTATCGAAAGCCAGGTATCGTGTAAATGAAAAAAAAAGTCTTTGACACATGAGTATCAGGGTTTTCTCCCTTGCTTCGGTTGCTTCTTCTCAACTACTAACTCCATTCTTTGGTCTTTCAGTAAGATGTTTAATGGCTAGTATTACTGCGTACTAATTAGTAAAGTCGCAAATGGTTTTCATGAATAAAACTATCTCTGTATACTTTGGGCGGTGTCGACTTCAAATTTGGCGACAATTATCTCTTGTTATTGTCTGCACCTGTCTTCTTCTATTCGTCGATTGTGTGGTTAAATTGAATCAATTCAAGTTTTATGTTCAGATAAATACTGTCGGCATTATTTTCAGGACTCCATAACCACAGCTATTCTGCACTATTCAATGTAGATTTTGAAACTGACAGTGAAAACAGTTCAGCGTAAAAAGGTTTGGTTGATGTAGGCATGGGACTGATATATCTATTTTTCTGATTGGTTGAAGTAGATTGGTTTATATCCTGTCTTTATTCCGATTGGTTTAGAGCTATGGTGCTCCTCGACACATACCGTGTTATCATAAAATCCACTAATCACTAATCTTATTGGTTATTTGATTCTGTGTTTGACAGAGTGCGAAGTATCCAAAAGAAAGAAATCAAATGAAGGCCCTTAAGAACAAGGTGAGATGATTTCATTTCTTGCAATCTCGGAGATCTTGACTTCTAGAATTTTGCTACACAAAAGCTGGGAGGAAAAATGTTTGATGGAAACTTATTCTGGAAAAGATGCTGAGCTTCCTGGCTGACCGTCTTCCACATTTAAGGCAACAAATATCACATTCAGTCTAGTTTCTCGATTTTCTTTTATAAAATAATTTGGATATTACGTGCGTTTTGATTGGTCAACAAGGGTGTTTTCTTAGTGCTATGAAGCACAAAAATGACGTGAGCAATATGAATGGCTGTCTCCAAGGTATAAGAATTTACAGTTTCGTGAAAGAAATACAACTATATAGATATGCGCTTCGTATATCGTCTTTCTCTTTGTGAAGTCGGAAAATGATAGTTTTATAAAAGAAATAAAACTTGTTCTCGTTGCCTTCATAGCCTGGTGAAAACTTCGGCAAAGTTTGTGGGAATTCTCGAGCAGATGAAAACCCTTGATTGACTGTTTTTCGTTTTAACTGATTTGCTCTCGAATTCTCCCAAACGTTCGCTTAGGTTTTCACCAAACTATGAAGACACGGAGAACATATTTTATTTCTTAATTAAAATCTGTTTAAGCTTTAAAACTAGGTTATCGACTTATCAAAATCGCAGTTCGTAGCGCACATAGATTTATTTCTATTTTTGGAAAAAATGTCTTATTTATATCATTTATTTGTTTTCTGTTGTTACCAGCTTGAAGACGCCGAGTTCGCAGCTATGAAGGCACAAAAAGCAAAGGCGAAGCTCGAAGAGGACATCAAAGATCTGCAAGGACAGTATGACGCAATATCAAAAGGGAAAATGGAGGTAAACCTTAAACTTTTTCTCCTTTGCTTTCAAAATTCCAATTTATCGAACTTTATGAAAATATTCTGCTGAGTTCGATAGTTTATACAATAAACAGTAAATGAGTTTACTATTGATGAGAAAAAATGGCTTTTGAATCAGCCGATGTACCTCACAAGTCGATTTGTGGCTTTTTGCTGCAGGCAGAAAATAGATACATGGCTTTGTTAAAAGAAAACACGGAGCTTACGTCAAAGGTGGAGGAGGATGAGGATGATATTGAAAGCTTGACTCAAAAGAACAGATCACTCATGACACAGGTAAAAATTTCTTACTCGTTCTCTTACTACTGCCCCTCATCCACTACTCATCCACTCCTCAATGTGTATTCTCCCAAATCTCGTTTTGTTATTTTTCCCTGTTCATACCCATTCCTTCTCTCTTTCGTTTTCCAAAACAATAATCCTATCCGCGACGATCATTGATGACGTCATTGTTTAAACCGCAGTACAAACTCAGTCTCAATAATCAGTCTCAAACAATATCTTTTAAGATTATTACTACAGTACAGAGTTAATGACTATGAAAAATACTCCCCCAGCAAAACTTAAACTCATTCACGTTTTTTTCTACTTGTTTCCTTTCAAGTAGCCAAGGGTGGGTTTTTGTCAGACAGGAATTCTTGACTCCATGGCGCTGGCTGCAGATCTTAATTACATTATTTTTTCAATTTTTAAAAATAAAAAGACTTTTTTAATGCAGTGGAACATGTTTCGATGTTATTTAACATCATCTT
>ERZ1740055.554-NODE-554-length-10675-cov-7.864501_pt1 | contig 10675 bp, 7 predicted proteins | sample MGYA00581747_ERZ1740055 | MGnify/ENA primary metagenome ERZ1740055 (study PRJEB43018, sample SAMN04849739) | marine metagenome | isolation source: floating plastic debris | place: Pacific Ocean | collected 2008-08-28 | study: EMG produced TPA metagenomics assembly...
TACACAATTACCATCGAAATGACAAAAAATTGATAATCATTATTTTAGAGATACCAGGACTGACCCCACTTTTTTGCATGGTTCATTTATTTATGGACTTTGAAAAATATAATAACTATAGATATGTTTTGAGCACTAACATTTTCTTTCTAGTCCCCCACTTCAAACAACGCAAACTGTGAAACTGTCAAATTGATACTTCAAATTCATTTTTTTACCCTTAAAAATGTTTATACCATATTAATTTTTCCTGCTATTTTTGTTTTCTCTGGGATTGCTCTTTGAATAAGAGCGTTTTTAAAATTCCTCTCAGAAACGTCAGAAAAGCAGGAAGGGGCTGCCATATTGCATTACTTGTTTAACATTCCCGCAGACACTATCTATCACCTGTAGACATAGAGTACCGTAGCCAATCGGACTGCAGTATTTGCAATAGCTAGTGGCTAGATTTTTACTATATATATATTAGATACTGTATGTATATGAGAAGCTACAGACAGTCACCATTAAGAATATCTATCACTAGCATTAAACTGGCTATTATGTAAATTATGTAAAAAAAGCTGTTTTGATTACTTACATTTTAGTACTACTGATTCAAACAAGAAAAGATAATTACAAGTCAAAAGTGAATGCAAACATCACTCAGGTATTTTAAGTTCATTGAGGCTTACAATGCAGGCATTTGGAGTGAAAATAATCAGTCTTTATTTATAGTTGTATTAATATTAAATTTCGTTGTTTCTATGGATGTTTTTCAATTAGTGTTTAGACCTGGTTCAGATGTTTTTTTTTTCCCAAAAACAAAATTATAATAATTAAAACTGACTTCTACATATAACTACATCATGTTTAAAATAAAATTGCACATTGTAGATTCTAAGTGTAAATATAAGATTATCCATACAGTGTACTTTCAAATCAATTACAATTCAATCAATCCTTTGGTATTAAATGTGCAGCCATTTTGGTTTTGAAAAAGTCAAGGGTAACAAGCTATTAACGAAAGTCTACAGATTTATAAATTTTGATACTTTCAAAAATCTATTAATTAAATGGTTGCATTCATTAAACTAAATTGTTTGATAGTACTTTTGTTTAAATTGCTATTTTCAATGTAATGGCAGATACACTGTGTTTAGTACTGGTTATTAAATAATGGACAACAGGATATAAAGTAAGTCCTCAGCTTTTCAAAAGACTTATCTCCTAACCAGTGATTCATTCATGGTCCCCATAATTCAGATGAAAGTGAAAATAAAGTAAATACAAACTGCCACTGATGGCTCATTCAACTGAACTGCATGTAGATATGCTTTCATTCCATCCATTTTCACAATTTAAGCGATATGAATTATGATTTACTAACTGTAACACATGAAAGGATTAACAAACTTTTTGCAAATTAACAGAAGAATGTCAGATTGCATATGTAGTCATATTGATGTTATAAAGTGCTGAAAAAAAATAGGTGAAAATGGTTTCATTTATATATATTTCTAATCTTTAAGATGGATGATTCAATATTAAAAATATATCATTCTCAAAAAAAAAATTCAACAAAGTATTTTGTGACAGCATGCCTCTAAACTTTTCACTGTTTGTTGGCCTGCACCCAGCTATATGCCTACATGGAAGTCCTATCTATATATCTATACATGGAATTTCTTTGAGCTTTTATTCGGTACTTTCAACCAAAGGAAAAACCATTATTTTCAAACTTTGTTCAAGTTTCTCTTCTGAATCATTATTCTCAATTATGAGATCAAAGTTTTCTTTATCCAGACCACATTCAGATTCTGCATCGTCCACCCCTTCTTTGAAAACCCAACCGCGACAAGCTCTCACTTCATCGGTAGCAATTATACGTACCGTTATTGTTGACTTGAAATTTTGCTGAAAATAACTTAAGTCGGAAGTGCGACGGGCATCCGAAACAATCCAAACCTTTCGTCGACATGAGCTAATTTTTCCACATTTTAATTCTCTGTTACTGTCAGAGGCATTCCCGTTAAAATGTTTCATGGCAATTTTGGTTGCTTTTTTGCAGAAATAATCAGGTTCTTTACTCCGTTTTTTTTCGCCCCAGTGAATCATGTCGACCCGATAGCGCTCCTTGTAATCGGTAGAGTCTAACAATCGATCGAAATCCAGTTCATGTTCGCGAGCATATTCGTATTTCAGAGGGCCAGAAAGTGTTATAATAAAGCAATTGTCATTTCCAAGTATTTCCTTGAGTTTTTTAGCCACGAAATCCTTTCCCGACTTCCTTTTTCCACTTAGTACAAAAACGATCGGTTCGTCCTCCATTTTGTAGAACTTATTATTTCCAGGAACACGAACTCGGCTCGGTCACTAGTGCCAGGGCTTTTAAGCAGTTAATATCCCGGTCATTAACCGCGACATTTTTGCTGATGTCAGTTTTAACAATATATACATCGCTATCGTTTAGTTTAAATAGGGATAGAACAAAAATGAATTTAAAAAATAATTTCAAAGAAACTAAAAATGATAGAAAAAATAAAGTATAAATGAAAATATCGCACAAGAAAATTCTAATTCTTTGCATACGTTGGGTCTCGAAGATCTTGTCGACAAAATCAGTGAATATATATGAACTAGTAGTAATCAAAGATTAGGAAGTGTGTTCTATCGGATATGTAGTGTGATAATGGAAACTAACTGGATTGTTCTTGAAAGCGGGGTTAAATAACTTATTATGATGCATGAGATCGAGAGGACGTGTATATCGTGGAGTTCGGGCATTTACGACGTTTAGCGCACGTTTTGTCCTTTAATAAATTACCATATCGTTCCATACGAATGAAGCACTAAGTAATTTTTTTTCAAACCAGTAAAGCTAGGGAACTAGGTGAACTCTTGACATATATACAGTGGATGGAACTACTACGTATACCCAGATTGTTTTCTTTTTTCACATTTTATTTTGAGCCGGGGCAAAACCTTTTTTACTTCGCATTAATCGTTGGCATCGCCCGGCTGCAACGCTGCAGTGGCTGCAACTGAACTTGATGAAAACTGGGTTGGCCGCATGTCTGTTTGCGTATTTCAAAACCGCGGTGAAACTTTTTTAACGGAATAGACTAGTGAGCAAACTGCGTGTTTGGAAAAACATATACAAATTATTTTTCTGCCGCGAGCTAATACTTGTGGTTGTTGTTGTGTTTTTCCTTACCGTTTTAAAATGTCACGTACTGATCAGCCAGAACAATAATACCAAGGCGGAATTATGAACCAATTAACTTAGTGTTATATTTAACTTTATAACCTGAGGGTATTTTTCTTCAGAGCTAATATATTAATTACTCAAGATATGGCGCTGTGAATAAAAACTTTACAAAGAAGTTAACTCTTTCCATTGAAGGAAAAGGCACCAAAAAAAATTCCGCATGTAAATCATCAACTTTAGGTCTTATCGTGTCTATCGTGAACGCATTCTTTTAGAAAGGCTTGCTCTAATTTCAAATACTCATTGCGCAGCCAAGAAACCAGTTTTTCAGTTTTTCTCTAGAGTTTTTTTTTCTTTTTAGTGACAGCCAACCGTCCTACTAGCGTAGCAACCGATACTCCTCAGATAAGATACTCTCTATCAACGTTGTTCGAATTCCCTCCGCATAAGCATATGCAGTGCAAAAATTCTCTTGTGAATGTGATTTTATCTATTTTATGTTGCTCTTGAGTTTGTTTCTCTCTTAGTGGTAAACATTGGAATTCCTATAATTCCACTCAATAACCTTTTTTTGTAATTCTCAAAATTTGAAACAATCGCTCGCAACTAAAAGCAGCCCCTCTGTCTACTTTACAATTCAAGTAAGATAAACAACAAAAGGAATTGAATATAAACAAAGTAAGTCGACAAAATTTATATGTCCTCCAGGTAGGAAATTCCACATTCGATATCAGTTTCATAGCTGAAGAAGCGACCGTAGTTTGGCTAGTTGAGATATAGTGCCATATACGTTGTGTCGACTTACTTTATTTCTATTTAGCTCTTCACTGATTTTGTCGACAAATGTTCGAGATCAAACATACTTTTAAGACAGAACGTTATGTGATATTTTCATTTAATATCTTCGTTTATCAAAAACCAGAGTCAAAAAGAGGAAGCAGTCGATTGGCTAAATTACCGTTGTTGCAATATGACTATGCTAACCATGCGGCTTGTACTATACTAAAGGTTGTCGACTACCCCACCATTATACCCCACCTACTTTGCGTCCGCCACCCACTGAGCCGAGAGCCGCAAGACATTTCCTGTCGTTACAACAGTCGTTTTTGTGATTTTACAAGTATTCTCTTCTTTCTTGATTAATATTGATAATATAAGGAATGCGTTTTTTTGCATCAAGTTTGTTGGCGAAAATTATTTCGTCACTTAATTCTTCAACTTGTTCCTTTGCAAAAGTAGCGCGCTGGGAAGATTTTGCGTGATAAATATACTGATTGAGGCATAATTAACGATTGTAAAATTGGTCGAATCTAATGCACTGCAAACTGCTCTTGAAACTAAATTGACGTAGGTTTACCAATGGAATGGAATATGACAAGGTTTTTTGACGAGTTGTTGAGTTTGTTTTGGTCAGTCCTAAGAACTTTGCTTTAATTGAAATATTTAAAAGTTAATACTTTTTTTCAAAAATTAAATATATACCGAAGACTTTCAGCCTAGGTGTGGTATCAGGCAAAGGGTTTTGTTTTTGAAGCTCTTAATCATTTTTTATATAATCATCTTAATCTTGAAGAAGTTTGTTTCTATTCAAACTTTGAACGGCGAAAGAGGAAAGCCATTTGTGGTTTATTTTGCTTTTCCGGTTTAAATCGATATCGATCCGTCAGTAAGGAACCGAGAGCCTTATCAATACTTCTGCGTCTTGCGTGGTTAAGTCTCGTCACCTTAGCCGTTAACAGCCAGCTGGGAGAGTTTTTCTTAACTGATCGCAGATGAACACAGGCCGTGGATTGTAGCTGATTACCACGAAAGCTTACTTGTTAATTTAAACACACTTCTTCATTTTCCGGAAACGACAGCTTAGCACATTCATTTGGACGTTTTTATTTTTAAAAAAACATCAGCTGCACCAACTACGCTTAGGTTTTGCTAGCGATGTTCATCAACAAATTCAAGTAATAAAAAAAAACTGGTAAGAGTGATCAATGTCAGATCTGATGTTATTTTTACACACTTTTTATCCTTTTTAACAAAACCAAATATGAATGTATTATAATAGATATCTGAACAGACATAGGCAGCTATAAAGCTTTTCTTGCAGGGTAACCGATAGCCCTGTATTACTGTGTTCATATGATTAGGCTACTTGAAAAAATATCGTGGTTTATTATCAGCGCGCCCGGCACTGATTTTTGCCAGTGCATAACTTTTTTTTTACTTTTTAAATAAAAGAAACAAAAAACGAAAAAGTCGATATTTTTACCCTGTTGCGAAATAATAAATAGAGTGAGAAACAATATGGCCGGTGGCATATTGCGACAGTTGAGTCCCTTTATTACGCGTAAGCTTAATAGATCGTTTCGAGACTGTTTGTGACACTCAGTTTAGTAGTTAGTGGTGTAGATCTACTCCCAAACTGACTCAATAGTCCAGAAAAGTATTAAACCAGAAAAAATAAAGCGCCCTCCCTGACTGAATTTTGGAAAAATTCTGATGATAAACCGGGATCCGAAATTTTTTAAGTGGCCATAAACCGGCTGTCCGAAATTCGCCTTCTTTTGCAAAACTCAACAGAACCGTTTTTGAAAAAAGCGAGAATAAAAATGCCCAAAAACTAATAGCATGTTAAGAAACGATACTGAAATGGTCAATAAAGCAACAAATTCGTAGAAGTCTTCAAAAATACGTCAAAAACTTTAAGTTTTAAAAACATTTTTGATGTAAAGCAGTTGAAAGTATGAAAGAGCGCATATAAATTATACTGAACTTGTGTTGTGCACATGCGACAAAACAAGAATATTAACTGTCTATTATTTCTCATGCGTTTAGATTGACATCACTATAAATACTCTATGCATATACATACAACTTTACTTTTCCAAATTTTGTTTTATTTATTGTTATTTTTGTGCAGGCAAGGGTAAGCGGCCAACTAACAAAGCGTTAGAACGCATCCGTTTTGTTTGCGCGAAGGGAGCTTTTCAAGAGGCTTTTAGAAATGTATTTTTTAAAAAATGCCAGCGCAAAAAAAAAATAAAATAAAATAAATACAAACAAATTGTCTCTAAAAGACTCTTATGAGGCTGAAATCCTCGCAATATGTAACATCGTATACAAATAGCTGAGTGTGTGTGAAAAATGGAGTTACTTTAAAATCAAATCATAAGTGTCTCATGCACTTCATGGTTGTTTTGCAACATCGTCTTTATTTTCTGGAACCTGCGGAAGCATATCTGCAACAATTGACTTTTAAAATAAAACATTTGGAGGAAAAAAGAGGGTTTGGAAGAAATCTGAATAAACACAGATGGCCAATAGGAAATAATGTATCCGAGAGGGACGGAAGAACTTTCTACAACAGGTGACACAATGTCGATGTCGATTGAATTATCTCCAATATCTTTCCCTCGGTTTAGATGGAAAGAATCAAACAAATTAACTTGACTGCATGATAAAATAACCTTCGATTCTTTAAGTCGACGATATCCAATCGACATAAAGAAAAAAGAAATTGAAATCTTTGTGTTAGTTTTTTTTACAGAATGCAAACGACCTTTGTCTAGACTCGAGATTCAGGTGGTTGCATAAAAATAGGGAAATTAATATATGCAAATAGTTTTTGTTTTAAAATGTCAAAGCAAGACATGTTTTAATAACACGCAAGAAAAGCATCAATGAGATCTGTTTCGTTTAAAAATTTGGGTAAAGATACTTCGTCATTAGTTTTGTGTTTTTATATGGTTGCAAACTCTTCTACAACCAACGACATATTGTCAATTGACAATTAGACATTTCAGAGTATAAAAGATTTTAAATACACTAAAAATTTTAACTGTCGGTCCAATATATCACTAACAATTCGAATTAATATACATACACACGACTGATAAACAATTTTACAATATGAAAATTTATTACGGTCGCATTAAATCTAATCATCATTTGAGATTACTATTAATAAAATAGGACGTAAAGCCATCAAAATATTGAGCTATCAAGATAATCTTAAAAAGGTACCAATCTGTTTCCAGGAGGAATATTCTCTGTGTTGCTCTCTTTGTCGAGAAAATGCACTGGGGTCTTACTGTTTTGACGAATAATTTTCCTTTCGTAATCAACTGATTAGTGGGTTGTTTGCTTAAGTTTTTAAAACAAAGAATGTCATTGGTCTGCGGTTTGCTATTTACAATGAGGGTTCGCCTCTCATTGGTAGCTATTTTTGTAACTGAAATCTATCATAAGGACAAACTTTACTATTTCTCAAGCGCGAAGGAAAATCATGGGACATGATTGTTTTGCTTCGAATTTAATATTCAGTATTAGAGTTTTAAGCCGCAAAATATCCCAGATACTGAACAACACGAGAGAGTGACGAATAAATTTAATATTTTATTTAATTCAAGAGGTGTTTTGTTATATTTACGGCCACAAAACATGGATTTAAACGCCAAGCCAAATGGAAACGTAACGAAAGAGGAATTCGAGCAAATTTTGGCAAAGTTACGGAAGAGCGAGGATGAAAAACTGAAGATTATGAAAGATCACGGGAACTTAATGAAAGAAATTAATAAGAGAATGCATGTGCATTTGGAAGAAATTCGTCTTTTGAAGGACGTGAATCAAAAACTGCAAGGAGATATTCAGGAACTGAGGGATTTGTGTTGCTATCTCGACGATGATAGACAAAAATGCCGGAAACTTGCCCGTGAATGGCAACGCTTTGGTCGATACACCGCCACGGTTATGAGGAATGAAATGACGACATATCAAGAAAAATTGAGTACATTAGAATATAAACAAGGTGAACTCACAAAGGAAAACTCAGAAATACGAGAACTTTGTGTTTATCTCGATAAACAACGAAATCTTGTGCAAGAGAAATCATGTAATAATTATGGCTTGTCCCAACAGCAGGCGGATACAAATGGGGTTTTAAATGCGAAGGAAAATGGACAGTTCCATGACAGGTCGAGAGGTACTTGCGATTCGTTTAATCTTGAACCACCTCCAATATTTTTTATTGCACCATTGATATAAATCGACTTTTTCCCTACGCTTTTTGTAGGTCGGTTGAACGAAGTTTAACAGGTCAATACGATAAGACAATACCATTTGTATTGACCGTTTGACTCGCGTTTTGACCTTTTTTTTGCTATTTACAGGAAAGTTTTTCCTTCTTTCGATTAGGGTATTCTTTTTTTCCTTTGAAGTACTAGTATTACCCTATATGAATTATAGTTACAATATTCGTGAATAATATTAGTTTATTACGCTAATATAATTCAATCGGTTTGCTTTGAAACGGGCCTGTAATTACAACATTGTGTAAAGTATCCAGACTCTTCTATCTTATTCAGAGGCCATTTTAAGTTTATGCTTGCTCCAATATCTCGTTGCAAGCGCATACATTTTAAAAAAGTAATCTAATAAAATATTTTTAATCACCGGTCTTTTTAATTTGCACAATTAAACGTTGTTTATGCTATTATTTTGTGAAATTTCAGATGAAAGACTCGAAGCAAAATTGCAAGACTTGGGAAATGGCGTTTCATCCATCAAGGTAGGTAATTGGGTGCTGGCTTTTCGTCCGAGATGGAAAACATCGACTTAATTGAAGGGAAGTTATAGTCTAGCCACTGTCATGGTATTTTGTCTTTCGGTATTTATCTTTGTATTTCATATCCGGGCAATATTTAGCTTTTTAAAGTGTTTTAAAAAGGCCATGACCTTTGGAAGTGAAGAACGTGGGAAAAATACTGTATTAAGTATGTAGAAATGTCTTTTTTAGCAAAGTTTGTAGTTAGCCCTTGGTTTTATCCCGCATAATTTATTATTGAGTGACTGACCGAAAGGAATTGTAATGAGTTGGTCATGCAAGACAAAAACTGAGCAGTGGTAAAATTATCAGACAATCAACAAGCTAGTTTGAATTGCCTTCATTGTGTATTTAAATAGTTATTCTGCCATGTAAGTTAATTTTTACTCGAGAATTCAAAAATTAGTAGATTTTATAACAATCTCATAATCCGCTTTAATGTTTAGAAAATGATAACGGAGATAAAACGTAATCTGAGTAGCCATTTTTGGTAGTGATTGTGGCCGTATATTTCGCTGTGGTAATACTGGAGTCATATTTATCGCTTAATTTACTGCATTCCATACATTAAAGCATGTTTCCAATATTTTTTGTCGATCTCTTAACTGTTACCGTTTAGCTATTTTCTTCTTTTGAACTTTTCTTCTATTGAACTTTACTTTTACTAAAAGTGAAACTGTACACTCTGAATGCAGTTGGAAGATTGATTTTGGTTTGTATAATGACGATACGTTTTAGAATTTTGGGGAAATTTTCATAATTTCAAATATTGGGTGTATGTTTCTGAAAACAACAAATAAAAAGTATCTGCCTGCCGTTCAGTTTGTTAATTTAAAGACACAATATACAAGACTTTCTATTTGATAAGCCTTTTTATTAAGGCCAGGCTAAAAATATAAAACTGGATAGGGTCCACACCCAACCACTGAACAAGCACCCAAGCCATTTTTGTTTAAATTTATTTTTATAGTTTTTCTTTAAAAAAGAATTATTTGTCTGAAAACTTTCCAAACCTGAAAGAATTTTGTAGTCTTCAAAAAAAGTTAATAGTAAATAGTATTACTATTTAAGACTTCATCACACTTTATCCATCCATGACTATGATAAAGATGACACTCGATGCAACAGCTACAATAAATAGGGATGTTTTCTTCTATTTTAGCATTAAAACTTCCTAGTAAAAAAGCCCTCCCTCCCAACCATAAAATGTCGAAAAAGAGGATGCTAACCAATTTTATTTTTATACATGCAAAAAATATACAACAAAAAGAAATAAAAAAATTGAAAACCCAACATTTCAGCATTTGCTCAATGCCATTATTAAGAGTTAATGAAGCTACTAAACTGTGTTGAAATTAAAATACTTAAAAATTTATTCACACTTTTAAAGGCAGCTTTTGGTGGCAAGTTGCTTTTGGGAAGAGTTTTTCCCTAGCTCCAGTAATGGTTTATGAGCAGTTTGCATTGGTGCGAGTTGTGTTTTCAAATTTAATCAATGTTTCATAGTACTTTGCAAAAATTATTTTATTAATTTCTCAATAATATCAATCCCTTTGACTTTTGTCAGCAAATTTATACAAAAAAGTTTACAGTGTTGATAATAACATATATCAGGAGATCAAAAGGGGAACCAGGGAGGGGGCTGTTCCCACTTTTTGGGAAATTCCTGATGTATTTGTATATGTGTTAAATATCATATCATAATTTATATCATAATAAAATTAATCAAACATGTTTTACTTGTATCGTATTTTTTTCATAAAATTCATGAAATAATGTAAGCAATAAAGCCCATAAATGGAAGCGTTTCATCTCTCAAGACCTCAACGGGCGCGTTACTTAAATTATGTAGAGTGAGAAACTGATATATTCCACGTAATCATATAGTA
>ERZ1740055.555-NODE-555-length-10675-cov-7.496139_pt1 | contig 10675 bp, 4 predicted proteins | sample MGYA00581747_ERZ1740055 | MGnify/ENA primary metagenome ERZ1740055 (study PRJEB43018, sample SAMN04849739) | marine metagenome | isolation source: floating plastic debris | place: Pacific Ocean | collected 2008-08-28 | study: EMG produced TPA metagenomics assembly...
ACAAGAGATATAACTGTAAGAACTGCGATTTGGTAAATAAAAAAACATGTGATGTTAAATTGTTATCTGCAAACTTTAGTCAAGAAGCCCACCGAAACGCAAATTTTTTCATAACACTGTATGAATTATTTGCAATAGGTTATTATCATAAATAAATGTTCTTCACCTTTTCTTATAAAAAAAGGTGTATAATTAAAAAATAAATAAACTAAACGTCTTTATTCGTTCCTGTTGTAGAAATGATAAAACATTTGAAGAAACGTAATTAGAGCGAAATTGCAAATAAGGTCGACTGACCACGGTTAGAGTAGAACCACAGTAACATCTTTTTGTTGGACGCTCTGAACTTTTCTGTTAAGTACAATATCAGTAGTTTGATTTCTTCCTTTCAGTTACCTTCAACTAAAAATGCTTTATTATTATTAGAAATTACACATATTTATGCATTTCATTTGCCAATTCTGTTCCATAATAAATGAACAATAGCCTTGCGCGAGTATTAATATAGTACTAAGTAGAGCTTATGGAAACCTAGAGGCTATATTGCGGCGACCATTGCAGTGGTCTTAGCTGAGATAATAGAAAAAACTTTTGTATATGATGAAAAGATAATGTCAATGGTAGGTGCATGTTTTCAACTAAAACTTGTCACTTGTGAATCACTGGCTCGATGAAAAGAACATTTGCCGACCAGTTTTAATCCATTCCGCCTTCAATGGTCGCTTCAGTTTTCTCAATAAATCAATTCCGAGTTGCATATTATCTCTTTTTAATCTTGTAGTTAAAGAATTCAAGAAAATTTATTTCAATCGCACAATTGTAAACTGAATACTTAAAACTACGTGGACAGTGAATCTGGGATAAAATAAAATATAAATTTGAATAAAATCATCTCTTTGTAAATAATGCCAAGGAAATAACTTAAACCAGCTTCAGTTTGAAGCTTGGATGCGTACATTTAACGGCGTCCAGTAGTCGTTGCCTTTGATGTTCAAAGGAAATTGTACTGAAGTCACGCGACAATGCAGTACAATATTAATATTATTCCCCAATCGTATTTTCTGCATGATCGCAACGGACAACACGGCCTGGGTAAGGAGGAAGAAAAACAATGCTATATATTTTTAAAACTCATTATCATCAGGAAGTCCATCTGTGTGTTTGTTGCTATCTCTTTTTAAAATATGGTGTTGGTAGATAATATAATTATATCACCGGTGGATAGTGTAGAAATCAATCGCCAAATATTTGGCTATTTCCTCTGAGCTTCTAAAACACTCCGGAGCAAACAATCTAAATTTCTAATTTTAGCTCTTTTCAAAAAATAGTTTGTACGTGAAGCACACGCACAGTACATCTGCCCTGCTGTGATCCCAAAGGATACCAAAACGATTTTGGCTAATTAACCATAATTTATGCATGAAGTTGTGGGTAGCTTGTTTTAAAAAAAAGGGATTGAAAAGACCGATAGTATATCAACCCGTTTAACTCCATTGTAACTTCAAATTTAATTTGTTTTACGGCTTCCTATGCTTAAATCCTCGAGTAAAGGAAAACGTGAGGCGGATATGATTGTTTGGGGAAAGGAAAGGATTGGTAAAATAGCCTCCATATCACGTATCACACAGCTTACCGATGGCAACTTGTGCAAGTATAGTCAACATGAACAGGTTAATAATCGATGAATGGACGACGCTTCGTATCCTCATTTTTTTCTTGTGCCTAAAAGCGAAAAAAAAAAACAACTTGTAATTGTTTCAATAGGGTACTGGAATCTTAGCCATAGAAATTATAGATTTCGTTTCGAACAAGTGATTGAATATGTAACAGTCATATATGTAATAGTAAGACAAGTAAGGACTAAGAAATTAAGTTATTTATTTTATTAAATAAATACATTGTCAAATGTATATACTCGTTATTTCCTAAAATCCTTTGTTTATGTTTTTATATTTTGTAATCTATGTCTTTTGAGCAGTCAAGTTTTGTGGCTTTAGTGACACCGAATGTTGAAAGCTAGAATCCTTAAGAGGGTCCCACATTTACATTTTGTTGTTTATATGTAGATGGATAACAATCAATGGCCTCATGTTGGTCGCAATGCGACTCAATCGCCTTATCAAATAGACCGTTTTCAGAAAAAGTGAATACTTCGAGGAAATGCTTAGTACCTTCTCGACTACTCGATGCAATAAAAGTTAAAATTATACAAATTAAATGCACAACCAGACGCAACAACAAGGTTGCACGCTGTTCGAGCTGATCTTGTACTTTTAGCAATTGGATTGACCTTTCTGATGCGATAGTTTGTAAAGCGAGTTGCATCACTCGAACCTGTAATTACCAACAGCAACAACAGCAGGAAAAAATAAGCGATATGTTAGCAGTAAAGTATTAAAGAATTTGACTCGATATCGCAGCTTGAAAACAATTGCTACTCGACCAAAACGAATTCTGCATTCAATTATTTGAAACTGAAACGCGTTATTTTAATGCATAGGCAAACAAAGCTTAAGACGCTCTTTCGACAAAGTTTTGTAAACTGAACTTGTATGATTTCATAGCATACCTTGATGAATTCGGAGAAAGTAATTCAAGTTCTTGAAGAACTGGCATATCAACCATCTCGCATTCTAGCAAGGACGATATCTTCATCGGCGGCCATGACTAACAAAGGCTTTAGATGCTAAGTTGAAGCAGTATTTCTTTTCATCTTCTTAAGAAACCAAAACATGTATCGTATAATCGAACTAGTAACGAAATTTGAGATACGAGATATCGGCAACCCACACAGGCTGATATGTCGTCGTAGCGAACAATGGTTTATCTCGGAGGCTGTGATTGACAAGTCATGTACAGGCCAAACAAATCGATTTCCGGTTTAAGAACTGCTCGATAAAGGTTTTTCATTTTAAAATAATATGAAGAATAAGACAGTTTTTCTGTACTTAAAGTAAATAAAGGCTTTCGCGGTATGTAGTAAAATTGTAATCAAATCCTCATGAGTTTATATTTACCTATAATGAATAAAACGAAAAAAAATTTACTTGGGCCGGGGTTGTTCTTGGCAACTTGAATGCGGGGGAAAAATGAAAGGAAGTTTTAAAATTTTTGACTGACGAAGCTTAACGGCTGTAAGTCAGAAATATTGTGCCAAACAGTGAATAATTTTAGAGCTCTGACTTTTTTCTATATGTCAGACTCATTGAGTGGAAGTTCCGTTGTTTCAGATTACATTCAGGTGATTGGTTGTTAGAAAAAATAGAAATGGCATTACGAACAGAGTCTACTGAAGAACGATGAAAGACATCCTAAAAATAAGAACAATCTACTCAGACCACTAATGCTCAACAACATCGCATTGGTAGTTTTTTCAACACCACTACATAGAAAATACACAACGAAATTACATTTTAACATCACCTTTTCAATCTATTGTAGATATAAATAACACTGAATAAAAATGTAATCAAAGTATAGATAGCACAAACGTGCTAGTAGCTAACTTGAAGCCACCATATTAGGCACTATGGCCACGTTGGTAACGGGCTTTACCCCTTTAAACTACCTTAAATAATAATGAGCCTGATTGCTGGCAGCCATGGACAGCTGTTTCGGCCATTTTAGGCCTTATCAGCATAGCAAAGCTAGCAAACAGGCTCAGGTTCCCAAAATGAACATAAGTAATGGTAAAAGCGCAATGCTTGTGGGAATCAGTTTTGATGGCAATGACTGAATCAGTACCTTATTGTACATGAAAGAAAGCGTCCATAATATTGCGGTTGAACATCGGATTCGAAGTCACCTTTCTAATTTTTGAAAACGCTAAAAACAACAGCTTCTGTTTACCTAAAAAAAGTTTTGCTGAAACACAGCTGTTGTTAAAATATCAGATTTTTATTTGACTCTGGTCTGCTTGTTGTTTGTCAGTGGAGTAACTGATACATACTTAATTTTGTAGGCCAACAAAACTTTTTAAAATAGACTAAAAGTAAAACAGATTTCATGTATGTCCCAATTGATTCTTTACTAATTTGAGATATATGTACAGGATAAAGCAAATTAAAATAAACAGAATGTTTTCTCCACTTGCGGAAAAGTGACCTTGGTCCATGGTTGAGTGAAATTAATCGAAGGGCAAGGAAATAATAGCTTTCTCCGTTCTGTTCAACCTCCGGTAGAAGATAAGCATGGTCGAATCAGCAGCTGGTGTGTTGTCAAACATTACGCGTTAAGCGTGAATTGTGTTGGCCAACGCAATTTCACCTTCTTCACTATGCATCATCAAAACTCTTAAGTCTAATAATGAAACTTATACGCGAACTGAGTTTGCAGTAAATAAAACTAGACTAGACTAGACTAGACTAGAAACTAAGCTGTATCGTAATCCGTATTTCATGTGTCGATGGCCAAACAACATTACTCGATAGTTTCTAGTATAACATTAACTTATGGCGTTGCTTTTTCAGTTCTGGACTGAAAATAAATTATGAATATATATTGTTATTTTGAATACAGTCGTTAAGAGTGTTTTTCTATTTCTTTTTATTCCTTTTCTTTTGTTGTTGTTATTGTTGTTAATGATTTAGAAGAAGGCTAATTGAATAAATTACAATCTTGCTGGAAAAATATTGACGGAAGTATTTTGAACTCTAGTATATATATATATACATAATGAATGACGGATAAAGTACGTGAAAATTAACTTGTTAGTAAACCGGGAGCTCGGCAAAAGCCAGCAACTGCAATCGCAGGCAGCTGTTTCGTCCTTATTTTAGAACTCATCAGTACGGTGTAGCGAGCAGAGAATAAACCGCCAACCCGAAAGCCAACTTGGTGATCATGAGGTAACCCAAAGAACCCCTACCACCTCCCCCCAACAACAAAACTGAAACTGTGACCCAACCTTTCAAACAAATCAGCCCCTGATTTATAATAAACTACAGTTGTAATAGCCATAAGAATGCTTTTTTTGCAGCATAATTTTATCTCAGATTCAGTAATAATTAGTAGTTCTATAAAGAACCTACTGAAATCGTTGACGCAGTCGGAAAAGCCGAAATGGTCTGACGAAGAGTGATCTAAAATCTGCCACTCACAGATACCGACACTATGGTGGATTATAGCCAAAATTGTTAGAGCAAAGTTTTTGCAAGGTTAAATAATTCCGGAATCTGCGAAAAAAAAAGTTCACTATCCGGACATTGCCAAAATTCTGTTTACTGTACTAGTAATTATTTAGCATTAACAGCTGCTCTGTTTTTATACTTTAACACTTAGTTGTAAGTTCATATGTTTTCAGTTGTAGTTGAAATTGAGAAATATTTTCTTTACTAAAATAATATCGAAGCATTTTATGCAATGCTGTAGCAACCGGCTTTTCATACCTCAAATATATGACCTTCATTAGCAATAAGCCAAGGTTAACATTTTTAGTTTTACTATCATAGAATATTTTTGGAAGCTGATGTTTCGAGCGTTAGTCATTCGTAACATCAAATGTGTAACCTTCAGCTTAATATGCTTTCGTTGTGAGGGGTGTTTGACAACTTCAGAACTGAAGTAAACTATTATGGTCGTGTGTTACTTTTTCAAACTACTCCTATGGCTATGATAAAATTTTTGGTTGCTAAACGGATCCAGCATATTTACATAAACATAAATTTCACGTTTTGCAGATCTCAAGTTATGACTACATGGATTTTGGTGTTATTTCCTGGACAAAACTGTTACTTTTCCACATTTACTTACCATTCATGTTGCATGGCGAAACCAGTCATGCATCAACTACATATATATATATAGCTAAAAGGAGGAGAAAATGTTATGTAACGGAGCCTAAATGACACAAGAGTATGTGGCAATTGTGTTTATGATAACCTGTGTTACAAAAGCTTTGAATTTCAATGTGTTTTACTTTTTCTGTTATATATTGTTGTTATAAGTACTAATTTTATAATAATAATAGCGTAAAAAAGTTTAGCAATTATTTATCAAAAATATTTAAAAAACATACTAGCAGCGGTGGAACGTATCGTTTGCCCAACAATGCTGGCATTTTTTTTTAAGACAGTGAAAACAATTGAAGTGCGTTGTATTTTCGATGGTACTTGCAGGTCAACTTAAAAATTACGGCCTTTTTCACATAGGGAAGAGGTTTTGACTGATGCGTGATTGGCCTAAAAACTGCCTCGTGATATGTGAAAAAAGGCAAAAGAATCCACAATGCACGAATTTTACTGTTAGCACGATACCTGATAAGCCCAATTTGTTTGTCGTGATGCGTGAATTTAAAAAATTAGTGTGTGATTCGTGATTGAGACTCCCGGCTCTTCACCGCCCTGTTCAAAAAGCTAAGGTGCAAGGTGCGTATACACTTTCTTTTATAAGAATCATACTTTTTTCCCCGATCCTCGCGATTCTTAAAATTTTGACATTTTGAGCCCTATATAATTCTTAAATAATAGTTTCAAATAGGTCCTCGTTTTGTCGAAGCAGTGAAACCACAGTGGTCGAGTGATCGAGCCTCAGTATGATTCTTAAAAAATTCTTAAAATTTCCGAAATCTAAGCTTCATGATTTCTTATAAACTGGATTCTTATAAAAAAAAAATTGTGTATGCGTTTGAGCTGTTATTAAAAGCATTATAATCATTACAGAACACCAACTGACACTCGAAATTTAGAAGATATATGGCGTAGTTTTAAATGATAAAATATACTTTTGCAAGACTCTAATCACCAAAACGCAAATAAATCAGATATGATTTCTATATTTAGAAAACTCTCGAGGAAATTTCAAAATATTGTTGAGTTTGAATATCCCGCAATTGTCGGTAATTTATTCCTGCGCATTCGTCGTTTTTTAAAAAAAAATGCGGAGTTCAATCTAGAACAATATAGTTGCGGGGAATTCTGTAGTTACTCCAAAAAATTGCACTGACAGTTATTCCGAAGTTAAGGCCAAAGCTATTGTAAAAAACCGTGTGATTAAATTTTACTCTTTCACCAACCGCTTTTACATTAATGCCCGTAAGAGCCGGTTAGGTGAATTTCACTGAATGTCGGAGAGCGATAAAATTACTAGGAAAGGATAAAATAGAGATATCTTTATGTGACTGGAGAATGAAGATCGCCTAAAATAAAATGACTGCATGAAGCTTTAAAGGTTTTTGAAGCAGTATAGTGCCACATGGAGCAGGCAAAACCCTGGCGCCCAGTAATTTTAAGCAAACTTGATTTCATTTTTAAAATAAAGCGCTGTTTAGTTGAAATTAAGATTGAAAGAAAATTTGAAAGATTGAAATTAAGTTTTCAGTTTCAAAAAACAAGAAGTACTTGATTCTAAAATGAATGTTTGGGTCACGTACCTTTTTTGTTCTTTGTACGAGTGAAATATTGGACTCTAAGACTTAACTTGTCGTCAGCGTTCACTATTATTTGAAATTATTTTGTAAGTTCCAGATTGATTGTCTCTCAATGGCTGGTTAAAGACAAATGCAAAGACTCTTTATTTCCGGATGAATATGTTGTTCTTTCAGCTAGTGATTTATTGCTGAGGTAATTTGCTAATCATGAGAGACGATCGGAGGAGAACTAGCTTCAGCACGTCCTAACTTAACGCCTGAGTAGGTAGAAAACGAACAGGAAGAATTGCATTTCCCTTAAACTAAATGCTTCACATCGCCATAAGAATATGTACACCTTTAATACCTTTCGTTATTGTAATAAGAAATACTACAAGCAAACACAATATTGCCATTGTAAATGCCAACATCTTTAAAAATTAATAAAGGAGGCGAAGGCGAACGAATTCCAATCCGATAGTGCAATTCATTATAACCTTTTTAAAAAAAGCTTTAAAAGGGTCGCGTGCTAACGTACGCTGAATCCGCCCCTGAATGATTTCCGGGATGAAATCCACACGTAATCTTGTCAATTGTTATAGTTTAACACATCGACAAGTTTTGTTTGCATTCCAAGTTAACGTTTCACTTTTGGATTTCTTTTTTTTTTTTTTCATTTCATGTTTAGGAAGGAAAGATAAGAGAAGTTTTGTTTGTTATTTATTCTAACTATGCAAACAAAAGTGATTTTTCTAATATTGATCACGCTGTTCACCTGTTTAACAGTGGTAAATTAAAAAAAAATACATTTCTAGATTTTGAGTGAAATTGGATAACGTTTTTTAAACAAGAACTGATAAAACAACTAAAATGTGCTGCGGAAGAAGAAAAGCTAGGTTGTACAAAATCGAAAAAACATAAACTATAGATAGCACAAATGTATTAGTACCTAACTTGAAGCGACGATAAGGGGCACTATGACCACGTTCGTAGTGGGCTTTAACCCTTATACTACCATAAAAAATAGTGAGCCTGATTGCTAGCAGCCGTGAACAGCTGTCTCAGCCTTTTTAAACCTTATCAGCATATCATAGCTAGGAAACAGGCTCAGGTTCCCAAAACGAACAAAAAATGTAGCAAATGTTTCGGGTAAAGCCCACAACCAACACGGCCATAGTGACCATTATCGCGTTTTCAAGTTAGCTACTAGCACTTTTGTGCTATCTATACTTGATGTTAATCTTTATGTCCACATCCCATAAGCATTGCGCTTTGACTACGACAAAACGTAAATCTGTTTTGGTTGTGCGATTTGCTTTTTATGCCAAATTTAAAAAAGTAAATAGGACACCAAAAAGCAGTTGGAAACATTAATGGTGCGAGAAGAGCGCAATAAAAATCTGGACAAGTGCTTTATGCAACAATATATGAGTGAAACAAAAAAGTAGCAACTGAAAAGAGTGCGCCATTATAGTTGGAATCTGTGGAATGATCTGGTTTATATACGAGTTTGATTTAACGACTTTTTAAAACATAAAATCCAACCGGATATACGGGCGTTTTCTCAACTTTGTATATACAGTAAGATTCCTGAAATTTTTGTTAGCGTTATTAAAAAACTTCGAAACGCTTTCACAAACTGTTTCTTAAAGTGTGTAAAGGTGTGTTGTTCGTTCGAATGTTATTGTTAAGTAATAAGCCACGCATTATTTACAGTGGAAAGTAATTAATTATTATAAGGTAAAGCCGACATTCGTAGTTTCAGCTAAAGAGATCAAAACTGGAAGTTAATTGCTTAAAACCTTTATCATTTGATTATATTATTCAGAACCCTTAACTTGCGGTTTTCAACAGATCCATTTTCAGGTATTAAACCAAATTTATGACTCGATTCCAAAACCACGGAATTTGAAGGTTATTGTTCGAACTGTGAATTGGCATTGTTCCTCAGAAAACAATGGAGTTGAAATAAGAATTGAAAACTTCGCCAACTGCGGCTTACTTGTATTGACAATAAAACTAATGCTTAGTCTTGACACAAAACTTTTTTTGTTTAATGTCAATTTCAAATTCATTCTAATTTATACCTGCAAGTTTGTCGTTCTTTAAAAGTAAAATGCGCAGTCAAAACATGAACAATAGTGGCGGAGTATAATTGTAAAAAAGGCGATTGATCCTAAATCTCATATCTGTTAAATCAGCGCTTTGATTAGAATTTTAAAATATTCATCCCATTACTATCAAGAGAATTTTAAACTGAAATTATTTTGAAAACTTCTGCTCCCTGGGCGGATAGACAACCGATGATACAAACCTACCTCAGCTAGAACAATCAATGAAGAGGAATAAGCCAAAGGTTAACAAGATTGAAGAAATTTCTGTTCAGTTCCGATTCATTTCTTTCCAATCTGACTTTCTACTTGAATTTACCAAAAAGGAACCTTGAGGTCCAACAATCGTATGTTTCTCAAGTTTTCACTTTGTTGTTTACGTCCATTGGAAATGAAAACATCAATCACTCGACAACCGAGCAAACGTGACACTATAATCTCGCACAATCTACAATAGTAAATTTAGTTGTCACGTGAGCTGAGGTTTTTTGAGTGACTGTGGAAGTTTTCAGTTGCCATTGTTTTATCAGTTCCATTTATTCATAATTTGATAGGTCAACATTAATTTGCTCTTTTGATGTTTGCCCATTTCCGGAATTCTTTCCTGGTAGTGCCGCCCTTGATGAAAGATTGAGGAATAACCAAAACGTGTTAATCCGTAAATAATGTCAGCTTCTCCGTTTAAAATCCACTGAACCTCGATCAGTCAAAGTTTTTTTTTTTCGTGACACTAATTTTCTTAAACCCTATTTCACAAGGGTTGAAGAAGTTAATAATTTAGTAGCACTACTAAAATTATACCCGAGGCTGAGTACAAGAACTTTCTTTGTGCAAATTAAACAAAAAGTCATAAAAAAAGTTGGATTTTCATCAGTCAGTAAAGTTCTTTTTAAAAATGTTCGCAGCTAAAATGTGATTTTTGTAGTTATAGTGTTTAACGTAGGTACATGTATATCGATTCGAAAAAATATGTGTCCAATATATATTGTGTTGAGTGATCGTCAGGGCTAGCGTAATGCTTAAACGAGGTGTTGTTTACGACAAGAGATGACAACTACCGAAGTGTACATATACCATGAGTCACATAAAGATAACAGGGCATTTTTATTAAAGAGTAATGCTTGTAGGATGTGGCCTTTGAAAGAATAATCAAGATGTATTAAAACACACACTTGCTACAGGTTGACTTAAATTTTCAAACACAGGCACTAAGGTTGCA
>ERZ1740055.556-NODE-556-length-10674-cov-7.764479_pt1 | contig 10674 bp, 5 predicted proteins | sample MGYA00581747_ERZ1740055 | MGnify/ENA primary metagenome ERZ1740055 (study PRJEB43018, sample SAMN04849739) | marine metagenome | isolation source: floating plastic debris | place: Pacific Ocean | collected 2008-08-28 | study: EMG produced TPA metagenomics assembly...
GGGGGGGTTGTCATACAGTCTAGTAAAGCCACAGCTGTTGGGATACGGGAGCAGGTCTTTGGATGGTCAATGATTGCCAGTTGCCACATTAAGGTGAACATACAACAGCGATAGAGACCTAGTGTGTACCGCAGTGTTGGAAAAGACGTTATGAAAACTCTTCATTTTTAAGTACACACTTTTAGTCATTTTCAGAGAAATTGTATTTTAAAAGTATGGACGATAGACTATAATAACAGTAGTAAACTAGTATTGACAAGAAAATATATTATAAAAAGAGTAATAATAACAACAATAACTAACAATTACTATTTGTATCATAAACAGAAAACAATGTGGTTCTTTCATTTTTTAAAAAGAATTGAGCAAGAACGATTTATGATTCGGGAAATTACCGAAATTAATATTACTTTTATTGTTCTTTTTCTGTTTCTTTAACTATATAGTCTAGATCTCTAGTTAACTTCCAAGGACTGAATTAGCTGTACTCAGCTGATTATGAAACAGCGCTTGCTATAATTATAAATGTCAAAGTGGTTGTGTGTTTAGATAATATTAGTTTTTTTTATGGGCAACTGAAAACTCGCCGATCAAATCCGTTTTGTGTTAATATACAAATCATGTTCAAATAACATCAAAACTTAGTTAAGATTTTATATCTTTCTCCGCGAGTTGGCAAGGCAATTTTTAAATCGAACAGACGTAGTAAAAATGACGTTAATCATTCTGCAAGATAATGTATTTCGGAACGGAAACGTTTTTAACATAACGTTCTGAAATATTACTTATTTCCTGTTCCTGTGGCATGATTGACAGCAAACATAAAATCGCACTTCGCTTGAGTTCGCGTGGTACACGCGTGCAATCTTCATTTAAATGTTATCTTTTCTTCACTAATACCATAGCCAAAATGAAACTGGCAGTGTAAGGTAGAAACCTCATTTCATGTTGTTTCATCTTGAGTCGTGGCTTAATACAGTATTATCAAATAATCTACCCGTTTTATGGTTCTGTTTTCGTTGGTTTTGTCGAGAGCCGTTTCGAAGGAGTGTTTAAAACAAAACAAACTATAAAATTTAAGCTTAGAGTTAGCCTTAATTTTTTTATGAATTGAATAAAAAACATTTTCGTGTGTTTGGCTTGTTTAAAATGCAACTATGATTGATTAAGTACAGTTTGAGACTGTTTTCCATAAAACGCAGACATGGATAGACAAATTTCACACGCTGTGTTATAAACATACAAAAGACGAAGCTACGTTTTTTTGAAATTATGCAAACAACTGCTGTAAGAATCTTGCCTAAAACTAACAACGCAATAAAAATTTATGTTTCATGTTGCAACAATTTTTCATAGAACACAAAAAATTTTTAAGAATTGTTTGTGGTTGTTTGAGCAGCAATAATAGAACTGCTCTTTGTCCCCAAAACCTTGTTCGCTATTGTTTGGACATAAATAAACAACATAAATCAAGCTACGACAACACGGAACCATGCCAAGGAACTTTCCTTTCGCCACTGAAATCGCTCAAGCCCAAGGTGAATCGATTTATCCGAGTGTTGTCAATTATTTTGGTTGCTTGCCATTATTTGTGTATTTCTCTTGATTTGAGAATCGTTTTTACGTTCGGAAATAACACAGTCAGCGAGTTTTAATAATAATCCGCCAAACGGACAAATTAGATGTAATACAACTTCAGTGAACAATTGTTAGTTAATTGTGCGCTCTAGACATGTTAATTGTTGAATAATCGATTGAATTACATGTATATGCAGATACAAGAAGCCGATTGTCAATCAAGTTTTGTAGCGATGAGTTCTCAATACGTCACTGAGTTTCTCAATCGCAGCTGGGAGTGCCCTGCTTTACAATATTTTTCAATTTCGCTGCTATTTCATGACGAAACTATGTTTTACAAATCGGAAGACATCTGTCCTCTTCCTACGTGCCATGAACTATCATAATGTGAAAACGTTACTCCAAGTCAGCGGTACTGAAAGTCAAAGCCAGCAGTAGTCAATTCGTTCGACCGTGAGAAAAACAATGAACCATAAATCTTCAAACAACTGGTCAAACTTGAGACATGTTGATAAGCGTGATGTTGCTCTTGTATAGTTTCGTAACTTTCGCTATAAAAAGAATTTGTTTTTCCAACATGCAAACAAAAATCACTTAAACATTTCAATTGGTCGATACAGGACAATAGCCCCGGTTCACGGTGAGACCAAGTGTGTCATATCGAGTCTGGAGTAAACTTGCGACACGCACAAAATAAACAAGAGCCTGGTAATAAAAGAACGAAATAATCTGCCTTTTGAATTTTACTCAGCGCAAAGGAACCCGAACAATCGCTTCCTTTTGAGCTGTCATGTCGTACGCATGAATGACACACAATCGAGTTTGAGAGTCTACTAATAATAATTTGCACTACCTTCCACCTCCGCGCTCCTTTCATTAAACAGTGAGAGTGATCAAAATTCTTTGCACGAGACACAACAGACTCAAAACACCCAGTAAGGCGGGGCATACTACCACAAATTCACCCAGGTGGGCGGGCCTAACCTGTCATACACGTCTTTCTTTGTTTTGGCATTAGACAATAATGAATGTTATGGCAGTTAACAAGTCAAACTCTGCCAATCAATTCGTCGCATTTTCAATACAATGCTTGTTCCAATGTTAATTCGATTGGTAGCTTGCACGGTTTTGTGTCATAAGTGTCAAATCTGACGATGGCTCTTGTCGAAGCAACAAGATGAACTGATTGAGAAAGTCTTGAAACAGGGCTTTGAAAAATAAGCGTTTTGTCGGCAGTCTACTGACATCAAACATTTGTAGCGAATGATTTGACTGACCACGGAAGCTAAATTCAGGTTTCGAAGGAAACCGACCAGGTTGTACATGACAATTATTTAAAAAGCCAGTGATCAAAACACGAAGGATTTGGTGGTAGAATCACTCAAATTAATTCGAATATATCAGCCAACATTAAGGAAGAAATAAAACTATGTCTAGTTCAACGGCTACAAAGATTTCATGTTCACAGTTTGGATGTTCACTCTCGCCCTCAGTAAGTACAAAGAACGTGTACTTTTGTACTTCTATGGTATGTTCCACAGAGCACGCGTCCATTAATAGTTGCGCGCCGCAGAACCAACAGAATTTGTCGATGGTTGTTTGCAGTTAACCAAGTTTTCACCATTTGGTTTTTCAGCAGCTTGTGTTGCATGGCCATAACTCATGTTGCGATTCAGTGAGACAACTCCACGATGGTTTACCCGCTCATTCTGTTTGTCCTTGTCAACTTGATCGGGTCCTACAACATAGTCGTGGTCCTTCTGTCCCAGTCAATGTTTTGCCTCGGCCAAACTTCAGCGACACGGCTTTCCAACTTGGGGCAGCTGATATTTCTGCTTTCTATTCGCCTGTGGTATGTTTAGTAAACTTCATCAGAAATTTCCAGGGATTTATGTACTGGAGTTGTTATAATATAATATGTACTAAATCTTTTGTTATAGAAAGAATTTACAGGAACTAACTTTTTTTTCTGTAGGCAAGACCATGTGATTTGAAAGACCCTTCGCAAACTTGGCGAGATCCCTGGTACCTTGCGCAGGCAGCCCGCCATCCTTTCGATATGCATAGCTTTGACCCTCGTACTCATCCTGCTTGTGCAGCTTTCGGAGAACGGTAAGATCTGTGCTTACATTTATGGTACAGTTTACGCTGCCCTGTACAGGGCTTATTGCCCACTTACAATTAACTATTGCTAATGTACTTTCTTGAACCTTGAATATTCCACCCACATTTCCCAGTTAACTGATGCCTCGCGCTCAACTGACTTTTAATATTGTGTATTCCGTTACGATACTCTTTTTTATGCAAGGAAGTATAATACTTAGACTTCACAAAGGTTCGTGTCCAATACAATCTAATTTCCGCGGTTGTGTAGTTTCGATAAACAACGCCAAACACTCTATTGTGAGATGTATATTTTGTACTTCAACAATCCCGGTTGAGATTTCTGATGCAAGTCGGTCAACGCGGCTTCTTTTACTTTTCAGGTTTTCGCCAATTGATTTAGCAGCCGCTGGTGCTAGACGAAAAAACGCTACAAGAGAGACCACAAGCACACTTAAAGCATGGCTTTACCAACATCGAAAGAATCCTTACCCTACTAAAGGAGAAAAATTAATGCTCGCATATATTACAAAAATGTCGTTGACTCAAGTCTCAACTTGGTTCGCTAATGCCAGGAGAAGACTTAAGAAAGAAAACAAGATGACTTGGTCGCCAAGAAATCGCTGTGGCGAAAAGAAGGATGGCGAAAACGCAAGCGACTCCGAGTGCGAAGGAATAGAGGACGATGATTCCGACGCCTTTGAAAAAGCAGACGAGAAAGTAGACATCAAAGGTACTTAAGCAAATAAAAAATAAAATGATAACAACATTCTCGAGTGGGAACTATATAAAATGGAATTTTCCTTGGCTTATATTTTAGCGTGTTTTGTAGTTTGTGTTGAAGACTCAACTAACGATTTGTAATTCAGTTTTATTGTATCGTTTTATGGTGCTTTGCCATCGAAACAAATCGCATCCTTTTTGGTTTTGATTTTGAAGGCGGAATCTATTATAACTTTCAAGTGTAATATTTGGCTAAGGTTTTGCGTTTCACGAAGATCTAAACTTATTTAATCCTGTATGAAAGGGAAAAAATAATAAAAAAAAAGAAGACAAATTGAAAAAGAAAAAAATTTTGCCGTCGTTGCCGGGTAGTTCAGTCAGACAGTCCTTGCCTTATCGAAATTTATCGTGCCACTAGAAATGTGGCCGGAAAAGCTAATCATAGAGTGTTGTTTGTTTAACAGACATTGAAAAAAGGGAGGAAAAACAAGTAAAACCTGTCGAGAAAAAGGAAATAGAAACTGATTCTCTCCGAACGCTTAGTGTGCAAGAGAAACACATAAAAACTCAACCAGCTTGGAGTGCGCCGTCAATCCAGACGATATCAAATGGAGCTGAAAGCGTAGTCGAAGACTCGCCGGTTAAAAGTTTACGAAAATGGGTAGATGGTTGTTTTCACAATAATTCAGCTCCCGTGCCAGTGAGTACAACTTCACAGGCTTGTTTAACGGATACTCCTCCTGCTACACCACCACACCGTACGTCCACTGAATGTCCAGTAATTACCGCAGGTAAGATTGTCTGAAAACTTTCAGTTAAAAAATCCTTGAGTACATAACGACTTTCTATAGCCAGCCGGCATAAAACATTGGTTTTACGGAAGTTTAACCATTCAGCGGACAAGATCTGATCATCAGAGCAAATTTTTTTCATCTGTCTTAGTTTCTCGAATCATATCTTGTACTTTAAACTTTAATACGCGTTAACTATGATTAATACAATCCTTTGCGTCCGCTTTCAACTTTTAACCAAACCCCATGACTTTGACACTGCTAGCAATTGAATTTTAAACGATCCCGTTTCTATCAGTCACTGCGAAATTCCCATTTTCGTTTCGATGAAGTGACAAAAAGTAGAGCTTTAGTTCTGAATTTGACTATACGGTTTTTAAAGATACAATTGGTGATGTGGCTTATCTCGCTTCCCCGAACAATAGAGCATGTCACAGTAGACATCCACAAATTTGCTTCGCTTTGACTCGCCATTTTGAAAGGAGCAAAGTGTGAAAATATCTAACGCATTTTAGGATTTTTGCTATACAATAAAAGCCGAATTTATTTTACAGAAATGTTTGTTAATGTTAATTGGAAAGGAAGCACCGGATAAAAGTTGAACTTATGCTAAACTTTATTTTAAATTTAGTTTCCATGGAGTTGTGGACAAAAGTTTTACATATTTCTCAGGGAAAGTCGTGCGCTGTTTCAGACGAGACGGATGTGCAGTTTAAGACATGGTTGTTGAGTTTTCAATAGTATATGAATATATAATGTTGTTATAATTCAATTACATTAAACATCATTGAAGTTAACGTCTTCAAGTGCTCTTGTTCGTTTCAGGTTAGCATTATTAGAACAATCTCCTATCCTTCTGAACACTGAACCCCATTGGCATCCTGCTAATTTTTCAATTCAAGTTGTCCGTAGCTTTTTTTTCATTCCAAAGTGCTAATAAACGTTTATTGATTCCGGCTGGCTTAAACAAACGGCAGTTGACACCCCTTCCTTAAAAATTTTAAGCTGATTTTATAAGCTGTATATTACTTCTCGGTTTATCGTGTTTTACATGTCAAAATTAATTGGTTTATAAATTGAAATGAGCGAAGTAATGTTTAAAGAGATGAGAACAAGCTTTGGTTTGCCGCAAGTCAAATAGTTGTAAAAGTAATATCATTTTGTTTAGCTATTCTTAATTGTAATCTTCAATCACGTTTTATAATTACTCTTCTTTAATTCAAATTTTTGTGTTCCAAAAGAAATATTGATAAAGACTACAATTAGTGTATCGGTCCAGCATGCAAATGTCTACGAATATTGCCTTACTTTATCAAGGCAACTAGGGAAAAATACTCTATAGTGGAACAAAGTGTGATGTCTCTAAACTGAAAAGAAGCTTTTATGATAAGGTAATCGAGTTTGGCTTTATATTAACAATGAACTGATAATGGAAATGAAAAAATATTTGAGGTGGCAGCCTAATTTATGTCCAAAACTAGGAAATGAAATTGAAACCTTAACAAGATATTTGGTCTCCAATCAACAGCTCCGAGATCCAATTCCGGAACTCCTCCTGCTCTGATTTCGGATAAGAAAGACAGCGAGAGCCAACTGCAGAGAGAAAAAGAGAGCCCAAATCTTAGAAGAGATGAAGAAAACAGTTACACAAAAGAAAATACAGTTAGAAACAAATTCGCATCAGTTGAATTAAGGTAAAATCAATCTACAACAATCTACTAACAATCTACTGTTTGCAGCCGAAACGTCCAGTTATATATATTTTTAGCCAGTGTCAACTTTTTTATTCCTTTTTAATAATTCTTTTTAACAATCTACAACTTAACTAGATAATATAGATTATCAAACTAACAAGGTTTGGGGAATCTGCAGATTCTGCTTGTCAAACAAAAAACGTAGTCAGTTGGGGCTCAATAGAGAAACTGAATTGTTAGTAATTAAATGTGTATAGTTTGTTTTTATATCGAGTGGCATTTAACGACGTTTGGTTGTAGAAACAAAAGACCTCCTTAAAATTTCAACAGACAAGCGAATTGTCTAGCATCAGGGCTACTCGAAGCTGTACCAGTAGCAGTCTTATCACAAAAAGAAGTACCGCAAATGCCAAATCTGTCTAGCAAATTCTATAACTTGAGGTTGTTCCAGGAAGGTAGAATGGATATGGAAATTGTGATATTGTTGTGTCTAAGATAAATTCATGTCTGGTTTACGTGTTGAAGTTTGGTAGACACTCATTGTACTTTCTGTTTTTTATCGCTTCCAGGTCCCCAGAGAGAGCTAACTACAGAGAATTCGACGCAGCTTTGGCTCTTACGACGCTCTCCGCCCGTTAGTTTAATATTGATTATTTATTGGAGCTTTCAACACACGAAAATTTCTCGTCATGTTTTGTGCAAATTTAGAAAGCAAAAATGTAATATAGTGGTAATCACATGCAAATGATAGATTTTCGTGTAATTTGAAATCAGGTCGTAAGTGAAGAAGTAAATCTCAAGCTCTGTTGGACGGTTATACTAAAATATTTGGGTGTGAATAGATGACGAAACCCTTGTATAAAATACTGGGTTTATTTTTGTCTTGTTTTTACTTATGGTGAAAGTGAATAAAATTCAAGGTTTGTGCGACAATGTTGGGGAAGCTGTAAGCTTCCCCGAAGCAAAACTTTAGTGAAATGGCCATTAGCTGAAAAAAGTGTTTTTGACTAGACATTCTCACATTTGAATCTTTTCAATTCTCTGATAGTTAACAAAGAACTTTGTAAATTAGCAGATTGTTCATGATAGCAATGAGTGAGTTCGAGTCTCTGGTTGTACAAAAGAAACTGATCTAATCTGATACGAAAGCTAGACTGTAGCTCAAGAGAAAAATCCGGTAATTTTGAAAATAAAATAATTTTAATAAAAGCAATTTAGTACTATAATGTTTTAGATTGCCTAAAACAGGGCAATTGTGTACGCTAATAGTATAATATAAATATGGGGTAACTGACGTGAAAACTAAAAACACTCTTAACGTACCGAAATCGCTAGTTGCGTTTTGTTTGGATGCAATAGAAAAGAAGTTTGTCAAAAGAATCCTGACTTGTTTCTGTCAATGAAGTACCCTCTCAAGGTTGTTATTTCGAACTTGGTCGGAAAGTATTGTTTCAATATTTGATTTGTGACAAGCCACCATACTTGTGTCTTCCATGCATACAATTAGGGACATTGAATTGTTGGTGTCAAGTCGCGTGAGTGGTTATAAATCTTTCGGCAACTGTTTACACATTGTACAACATGGAGAACACAATGAGATTTGTTGTTAAGATATCGAAATGATGGAAATCTCACAGTAATTAGTTTGTCGAAGGAACGATTTTGTCAAAAGCAGAAAAAAAAGCTGTTTCTACTTGTCGTTTTTCCATTTCTGATTGAAGAATTGAAGCGTCATTTCCATTAGTTTTCGATTTAATGTGGTTGCGGTTAAAACACTTTTAGTTTCTACTCGAAGTGCCATTTATGGTAATAAAACAAACAACGAACTAAAATCTTGGTGCCTTTACGAAGACTTCTCTTACTAACCAGTTGAGAATGGCAATAAAAATATTTCTCTAAAAATAACTCATCACTCGTTCATAGCGAACATGTCTAACAGAGAGATTATGTTGTTTATGAAAGCTGAGCCAAACGATGAAAAAATGGGTTCAGCTTCACTTGAATAATTGTGACCTTTAGCCGATGTCTTAAGTGCATTTTATTGCTGCCTTTACGCAATAAAATTCTTAAGTAAACTTGACTTCATACCAAATGTTGCTATTTCCATCCGTGTTATTTCGAAACAGCTGTGCGGCATGCAGAAATGTCTTTTATTCGAAACCATTTTTTTTTTGGTTTTTCTTTTTACGACAATTCGTCTTTTTAATAACATTTCAATTGAAAAGGGTAAACTCATAACTGGTAAATTTCCTTTGATTAAACTAAATATTGAAATAAAGAAGTTATGTAAATTGGAATAAAAAATTGAATATTGCCAATTTAAAATATACAGTTTCAACTTTTTTTTAAAAAAACATTTCCCAGTTTAGAATTGTATCAAGCTTTATCACTTTTAAAATCCATTACATTGATATACTTTCTTCGTTTTGATATTTCTCTCCTTTTTTATCATAGAGGTAATTAAATTAGTAAAGGCAAAGTAAACACAGTTATCCGGTTATCATTAAGATTTACGTGCTTAAGTAAAGCATCCATGACGCGAGTGCAGCTTTTTACCTATGAAAATAGAATTTGAATGTTATAAGTTGCCACTTGTTTTACTTTTAAAATAAGAAAAATTCTCAACTTTGCTTCAGAGTTTTTAGCAAGTACTTGTTTGTTGTGTATGTCTTGTGACTATACGGATTATTCGTTTAACAAATTTTCTATACGGTATCTGGACTATAGTCTACAAAGAAAAATATTCTTGTTTATAACTTTCATTCTCTGAAGAAGTTTCACAAATTTTATAGTGCCTTCAAACGAATGATTATAAAGCATGGTATTTTCAATACAATTTCATTAACACGGCTTTTAAACATTGTGTTAGCTTTAAAATTAAAAAATGATACAATTTTTTAAGCCGTTTAATTTATTTCTAGCTGCATGTGCTAAACGTTTCATCGATTTAGTGATCAGTTTAGCTTTTGTAAGATTTTCATTGACGGGTGTTAAAGTCCGTAGATAATTAATTTATTTAAATCCAAACTTCCATTTACTGAAAAGACGAGTTAATGTCCTCTTTCATTCTATGTCTGTGATAAGTAATGAAATCCATTTAAACATTCATTCAAAATCATACGTAACAAAGTAAGGATGGATAATCATCCCTGTAATTTATTGAATTAAATTTGCCGATATAATTAGCAAACACGATTTTACTGAAAACGCACGCAAGCCCTTAGTTTATTTGCTTTTTGCAACCAATGGCTTTTGAAGATAGGATTCAAAATTTCGCAAAGCTAACTCGGGGAAAAAAAGTTTTCAAGTTGAAAGTTTAAAGCTAATTAGATATTGGGTCACTAGCAAATTTTAAATGTGTTGAGTCAAAAAAAGATGATCATTTATACATACGTGTTTGGTTTGACTGATATTTACTTTTTATTTTTTAAATATATTACTAAAATTTTAGTAAATAAATTTTAATTCTTTGTTATCAGTTTAAACTGATTATTAAAGTATTTGTTTAAAGGTACTTGTAGATATACATGTAGAATTTTATAGTATTCTTAAACAATATCTTCATGCAGACGAGCGATTGCTTGTGGGACTTTTTAGATCTAACTATAAAGGCTTTAATCGCGTTTGGATATTTTATTGTGAATCTGTTGCAGTAAAAATCACTTGATGGACTTCCAGAGCTTTGGAATAATATGTACTCAGGGGCGGCCAAAGCTGAAGATGATTGGGGGGGGGGGGGGGGGGGGAGTTATAAAAAAAAAAAAAAAACGGGGAAAATGAGCACC
>ERZ1740055.557-NODE-557-length-10664-cov-15.265812_pt1 | contig 10664 bp, 8 predicted proteins | sample MGYA00581747_ERZ1740055 | MGnify/ENA primary metagenome ERZ1740055 (study PRJEB43018, sample SAMN04849739) | marine metagenome | isolation source: floating plastic debris | place: Pacific Ocean | collected 2008-08-28 | study: EMG produced TPA metagenomics assembly...
AAAGAAAGGGGCCTGTACCGATGTACTTTACAGTTTCGAAGAAAACGAGTTTGATAAAATTGAATTTTATGAAAATTCTTCCTTCTCCTTCGCTTTATATCATTATCCAGAGATTTTTGAAGAGAAACGAGACTTTATTCGGAGGTTCGATTTTTCTGCTAGGGAAGTAAGACATACTAAAAATAAAGGAGAATATAAAAAAGTTTTTTATTTTCGATTAGGTGATGCCAGTTTCGAGAACGAGATTCCAGATTTGAGGAAAAAAATACAGACGAAAAGGGGAGTTCCGTTGATTTACAATGATATCAGGGTGATTTTATCGTTTAGAAAAGCGGTGTTGACGTTTATACCGAGAGACGGTACAGATGATATGATCGATTTGTCGATTGAAACAAAAAGGGAAAACGTTTTCAAAAGAGAGATTAGTGATTTCAAAGAATTTTTACCAAATGGGTACATGAGATTTGGTTTTGTTTGTGGTCACGAACAGAGACCTTTTTATCATTTTATTCCACGAACGAATTTGGACGACCCTACGAGCACTGAAAGGAATATTTTTTTGACCGAAAAGTTGTTCGTGTCTTCTCATTCTAAATCCAAATCGTCTTTCTGCGAAGATTTTTTACGAAGGATTGTCACTGTAGACGTCGCATCTGGACTCTTTTTTACGCCGTGGGAGATTTTTTATGCGCCAAATATCGTTACCGAACCGAGGTGGTTAGATGAGTATTTCGTACCCGAGGATTTAGATAGGACGATGTTAAGATTAAGCCATGGGTGTTTTCAATCGACTAGAAGTGTGTTTTACGGCATTGCCGTTTTTGCAAAAGGCGATTCATTCGGGGTCGGTCTTTGTTCCTTACGATCTTTAAATCGCGACATTATCGATTTGATTGAGAATGGTCAAACTCAACCTTGGGGAGAGAGTCGACGTCATACGGGGGGATTGGATATTATTCTAACCAAAGGTTCTTTACACTTAGTATGTGACACGAGTTTGGAAACACAGCAAGAGACTGCTGCAGTTCGGTTGTTTTCGTTTTTTTTTTATTATAAGAATCGAGATCATGCTCTATTTTTTTCTAAAGGAATAAAACATTATTTGTCTCTGAGAAAAATGATAGTCTTTAATAGGTTGCCTCGATATGAAATTCATACTTTGGTCGACGACTTGACGGAAACGACGATACGAATCTTCAATTCTTTTGCCTCGCAGGGGATTAGGGATGAACCTTTAACGGAGATGATACTCTATAACCGGTTGCATAAAGGATGCCATTTTTTGAACATTAACGTCGAGAACCTTTTTTTATCGAATCACGTGTTTGAAATATGCAGCATCAAAAAACAGCGATAGCAACAGCAACAGCAGCAATCCGGGCAGCTGCAAATATTTCTTTAAGCGATTCCACATCGAAGGAAAAACTTTTCGTGCCCATAACTACAAATATTAGGTTTTCTATTCCCAGGCGGTTCGAAGGTGGAGCATTTTTCGATAATGGTCAAACAAAAAACAAGGAATTATTGATACAGACACGAAGCGATCTAAACTTATCCGACTTTTGGAATTATAAAGTGTTACTTACTATTTTTAAAGAATACGGCGATGATGGATTTCCGATGGAAATGGTGATGACGAGTTGGATAGATGCCGACGGTAACACTTACATTACCGATGAACCGTTGGTAGAACTGTGCATGCGTCTGACATTGTTTGTTTATTTACATAACAATACGCAAGATATACTCCACATGCAGACGGAAGGATATCTGTACGAAGATCTGCAGTATTGTCGTTCGCTTCTTCAGAGGCGATTGGCAAACCTGCCGTGTAGTAATCGATTCCGTACTCTTTATACCGTGTTTTTAAGACGGTTTGAGTTATTCGAGTTTCTGTTTCGGGCCAATGATATCTTGTTCTTCTGGCTAATACAGACCATACGTCCTTCACGGGTCGAAAGAGACCTGGAAAAAGATTTAAACGACGTTAAAGAGATATTACAGAAACTAAAAAAAATGAGACTACCTGAAAAACTTCAGAAATGTATAGAAGATCGTTTTAAATTACCTGATTCTTCTTCTTCTTGTCGTGTTGATTGTCTTTCCCAGTACGACGAAAGCGATTGGAAGATCACCATCAACAAACTCATTGCAAACTGTAATAATGCAGTTTCGTGTACGAGATTCGAAAAAAGTGCGAGACTTTTTTCGATGTCGGATCGAATATTCAATAGCACACGGTATTCTACTTCGACGTTTTTTTACGGACAGACGACGTTTCTGACGTTATCCGAAGTTCAGGAATTTTACGAGAGCGCAAGTAAACTCAACGCTAAATTAAAGAATGGCGTGTTTAATTTCGACAAAACCATTTGTCCTTTGGAAAAAAGACAGACGACTTTGACGATTAAATTCCCCTTTCCCAAATTCACTACACCGCTAAATGATATGATTGCGTACTTACGTTTGGTCCACTCGCGACTGCAGTCAATTTTGCCTTGCTGCAAATGTTAGGTCCACGAACACTGTTTCCTCTGGTAATGGTGATGTTGTCCCGTTGTTCTTTTAATTTTACGGAAGAACTCTGAACGAGGCCGGTTTTTAACAGAGCCTGGGCAATTTGAGCGATGGGAGAAATGTGCGTTTGTATGATGTCAAAATTCTGTGCGATGAGTAGTATTTCGTGACTTACCCTCGTTTCGGTCAGCAATTCTACGGCGTTGCTGTTTTTAGAGGCTTGTGTTTTTCCGCAGCGTCTTGGAGCGCAAATTACACTTACGCTCTTTTTGGTGAGGTAATACATCAACAGACTTCTTCTATGTAGACCAGGGTTGTCTTCTTTAGAGAGTTCTTTGTAACTTTCCATGCGTTCCCCAAAGAGATACATCAATGGACCGCTGTACTGTTCTACAGTTTCGGGAAACATGCGTTGCAGGGAACGAAGTGCGCGCTCACAATTGTAGGCCCACTGAAATATTTGTGGTCGAATGTCCAGTATTCTATAAGAGGCTTGCAGGCATTCAAAAATTTCCACTGCTTTTTCTATGACAGGAGATTTCATTTTTGATAAATTGCGTTTAATGCGTTCAAGACATCCGCTTTCTATGTCAAAAGGAAACGAACCGAAATTTGAAGAGAGAATCAGAGGTAAGTACGGCACATTTTCGATGTTGTACTCAGGTCTCGGTCTACGATTCTTTCTCTCGACGGCTTTAACATCTTCCGTGGGAATCGAGAACACTTCGTCGAGAAAGAGCATGATGATGTTTGTTGCAAAGACAAAAGAATTAAAGACTTAAAAGAAAAACACCATGTGAAAGAGAGAGAGACAGTAAAAACTCTTTTCATTTTATCAGTGTAAAATAGTTTTTATTAGTTCTTTTAAATGGAAGTTACACGTGGGATTATTTAATAAATTAAGCCACGAGATTGCCATAAAAGGCAATTCCGATAGTTTACAATACGTAATGTCTTCTCTACCGTTATTCTTCATAAAAAATAAAGCAAATATACCATATCCGTGACAGTAAATCATTTTATTTTTTTGCGAATCGTGTTTTGATTCGTCGTCTCCCCTGATCAACAAGGGAACGTTTTTTTCTTCCAGTGAATAATTGATCAAAAATTTACAAAAAAGTAACCAAAAACGAAAAGCAATAAAAGTGTCTCTCTCCGACTGATAAATTTCGGGATCCTTTGTGAACCACTTGTCATTACCCCTCGTTTGCTCTCCGTGGACTTCACTTAATTCCTCGGCGTTATTTTCGGCTTGTACGTGACGAATCGTCATTTCGAACATTTCGTCGATGATTTCGTTTGTTTTCATGCTCTTGTAGAGTTTTTCGTACTGATAGAGAACTTGAATTTCTTCGCCTCCCGCTTCCTTCAACATGTGTTGTAACACGTCGGCCGAAAACGATTTTTGTAATTCGATAGGATTGATGAGACGTTCGTGAATTTCTTTTATGTGACTTTTTTTCTCGTCTCCCGAAAACATCGCTTTTGACATTTGCACTTTTAATTTAAACAGCGTTTGTTTGTCCGAAACCTGTAACCGTTTACCTCGTCTCTTAATATCGAGAAGTGTTCGATTGTTTAATTCGTAAAAATAAAGCATCTGAGCGAGGCGAAACATGCACGTCTCTTCCAGGTAAAGTCCACTCGTCCTTTCGTGTAACCGGTCCTCTTCTTCGATGAGACATTTTTGAGCATCCAGTAGTCCGTTTTTATTTGAAATATACTTTAACCTTTTTTCGTTATACTCTATTTGTCTACTGAGTGACATGTCACCTTCCATCGCAATCACACCTTTCATGTCGTTTTCCAAGAACAACATACGTTTTAGGGGATTGCGCGATAAAATCATGTTTGTCTTGAGATTGAGATCTCGTTCGAAAGTTTCCATGCGCTCGCGTGCTAGCCGACGTTCTCCGAAGGCGGCGAAATAATCTACACAGATGGGTAATTTCGTCTCGATGGTACTGGCAGCAAAATTATTTCGGTACCTGCAAAACAGACACTGAAAACCGATAGGTCTTACCGTGCTGGGATTTAAAATGTTGCCGAGAGCTATGGCGAAGGCATCGATCAGTTGCCTCGCCGTATTGGCCCATCTTTTGGCCGTGAGGAGAGCGTTGTTTACGTAAATCTCTGTAAATTTTTGATCGATTTCATTGACAGAGATCGTGCGAAGTGGGGGAAGGTTCTCTTGAATTCTCTCGTATTCCATTAATAGATAGCGGACGTACAGCATTATCTTTAAACATAAGTATGAATTGTCGTATTTGTGAGTTAGTAATTTTTTGATTCTGGTAAAGATGAGAAGCAAATCGTCCCTGGATATAGCGTCGAGATAATTGGTGATGAAAGGTATATCCGATCTGTCAGTGTCTCTTCCAAATTTCTCACGACACATTGCGCGATAGAGTTGATAGCGTTGATTAAAGCGCGATAGTATGAGGAGATACGTTGGTAATTCACCACCGATGTTTATCCTGTTTAGTGTCAATGAAAGATCTTGCTGCGTTTCCCCCACTTCTTCCTCTTCGCTTGATGAATAGTTTTTTTCAATTTCGTTTTTGTCGTATCTAGGTCGTTTTGCTTGGCTCATTCTTTTTTATCTAAATCTTCGTACGATGTGTAATCTTCTCTATATTTTTTATCGTGGCACGGTCTAGTTAGAATAACGCAGGAGGTGCATAAAAGCAAAGTGATTAGAAAGATTCCTAGAAAAAAAAATGGGCCGTTGGGAGAATTTTTTTTTTTTCGTTGTCGAGTTTCTAGTTTTTTCTTGTCTTCTTTTAGATAAGTATATGCTAAGGTAGTCCGTCGTTTAACTAATTGTGTGTTCTTTGGAACGTTAATTCTCTCGATTACGTCTTGTTCGCCCTGTGTTACGATTTTTGAATAGTTACCGTAAGGATTTAATTTAAAATGAGGAAAAATTTCTCCTTTCGTTTTTTTAAAATAAGCGTAAAAAATGGTTCCGGCCTTTGGTAATTTTAATGTGACCAACTCGATGTTTTTTAATAGGAGTTCACTTTCAAAATCTTGTGGACTCGTTGGTGACTGTGCTGCTAAATTTACACATTCGGTATTGTTAAAGTAGAAATTTCCTTCTAAGGTGATGATTTTGTAATCGTTCACTTCTAATCCAACGCAAGGTAACGATGAAATCGAACGTGTCGATTTCGGGAATTGGATGTTTATTGTTAACGAAGAACATGGTGTCGAGATAAACATCGATTGTATTCCTGTTCCGTTTAGTTTTGTTGCTCCGCCTATAGTGTCGATTGTGTTACAGTTGTCTACCACAAAGGTTTGGGTAGTTTGTCGTTTTGTTTGAAGCGCAAATTTGGCGAGATCGTTCCAATTTCCCTGACCGGAGTTTTTTGGATACGTCGATCCGTCAACGTTCATCGGTAACCAAAGTTTTGAAAAAAACGTTAGTGTTGTAGTCACCATAAACAACTTCCATGTCGAAAGGTTGCTCGATGCCATGGGAAATTTTTCACCAAAAGGGAAATAATAGAGATGGTCCTATTAATCTCAATATTGATGATGCCGTCGAATTTATGGTCGATGAGAAAGCAGCAAAGATTCGTAATGTGCTCTACCGGTTGCGCGATGAATGTAGTTATGTTACGGTTTTTTATCCTTCGCCCGCTACAGATTTACTGTGGTCGTGTTTTCGAACTTCCACTCTTATCGGTACTACTGTTCGCGGTTTCGCACAACGTTTCTTAGTCGAAGATCTTGTCGTTAATCATTTATTATACGAATTTAAAGAAGAATTGGATGATGAACAATCGTTGAATGGCCTCAATGCTATTTATATGCGAAATGTGGAGGTAATTAAAGAATACAAACTTAATCAATTTGTAAATAGGTTCGTCACGTGGTTGGTGATGTTTGGTTTCGTTTGCGTCAAACGAATTGGTTTTGAGAGATGTCCGATAGTTGTGGAAGATCCGATTATTTTTTTCGATCTCGAAAAAAAGATTTATCACTGTTATGACGAATCGGAGAAGCCTTGTGAGATGGTTATCGGAACCGAACCGCAAAATTTGCAACCGTGTAGTGATTTGAGTAGTTTGCTTAAAGCGTACAAGATGTATCAGATAGTCGAGGAATCGATGATGCGTTGTTGGAACACTGCCTCGCAGCCCAAGATATTGGTGATCGACGAAGACGATCCTTTAGAGAGACGTATCGATTCGAACGGCGAAAAACAAAAAGAAGAGAATGATGTGTTGCGAGAGTTTTCTAAATTGTCGTCCAAGTTTTCGGATGCTTTGATGTCGCGAGAAAGTAAAATTTTACAATCTGCCTCTGGGCTTTCCCATAGTTTTCAGAGTATCGATAACAGTGTTTTGTTGTCTCAATTCGAACGCACGCTTGCCGAGAAAGAAGACACGGAGAAAATAATAAAGGAAATGAAAAAAGAGCTTAAGAAAAAGGCGTTTTTGGATCAACAGGAAAAAAAGCGAAGGGAGAAGGAGGAGGTATTGCGGATCGAGAGAAGTTTACAGAATAAGGGCGAATTGGTGCAACGATACGTACGGTTGTTCTCGCGGGCTGGGGATCTACACGTTCTGGAAGTGCCAGTGGGTAAGAAGGTAGTGGCTAATCGTCTTTCCGTGCCTCTTAATCAAGGTAATTTTAATCTTTTCCGAAAAAGTTACAAGTTGCTCGTTCAGGCCGTTATATACGGAAGAGATATCTGCGATGTTGTTTCGAACGCTTCGAGTATGAGCGGAACCAAAAAAGAACGTGTCAGAGAACCGGGATTGGGATCTGACAAAACTCTGGAAAATAATAAAATTTTTACTTTTTATGAATTAATTATGCCTTTCATAAAGGGTATGAAAATACCAGGACTTTACATTTCAAACATTCCCTTACCATCTTTTCCACGAGAACATTCTCTCGTCGAGACGGATACGTTCAATCTTCGATTGATTAATTGGGTGCAGTATCGCCTAAATCCTTTTTCTTCGGAACCTTATTTAACGAAAGAAAGAACGTTTCGGCGATATAATGTCGAATCTTTTGAACCTAACACTAAAAAAAAGAAAACGAAAAATTCTCGGTCTTCGTTATATTCCGAATAGGTTTTCCCGGCGTCTCACTAATCACTTGATTTTTTTCGTCAGACATGAAGCAGGTATTTTAGTTACTTATGGCGCTTGCGTCAATACGACGGCGACTTCACGTATAATCTACGAAAATGATGGTGTCGACGAAAAAGAGTTGGAAAATAGGGGTTCCAATAAGAAGGCGCAAAATTTCATTAGCGATATCCTCGAAACTAAAGATCCTCGTCTCATGAAGTCATCTGTTTTGTACTTTCCGAGAAACGGACACGTGCAACCACAGAGCATTACTTCGTGTCGAGATTATGTCGATATCGCATTGGTAAATTCTGGAAACGCTCGCGAGATTAATTTATTCAAACGAGGCAGACCTATGACTTCGTATTGTCTCATTACGAACAAAAATCACACGTTGTATTTTCACGGTTTCGTCAGTATTCGTGACGCGTTTAAAACGATTTCGGAAAAAAAGGGAGTCTTTAATAACAGAAACTTTCCTGCCCTCAATTATTACGACGAAAGATGGGGATTCAAGTTTACATTTCACAGTTCCGGCTCGGTTAATATACAGTGTCTCTTTCATTTCGACAGGCATAAGGCGGCAGATGTTCTCTCTTCTTTGATTACCGGAGTCATGGTAGATCCGTACCTCAATTTATTTTGCACGCGCGCCTGTATACGGATGGGAAGGCTTATTTCGTCTCACGAAAAAGCAGATATTGTGCGCAAGCATTATTCTTCTCTCGCTGCTTCGGAAACTGTACATGTGGATCAACATTATCGTAAAATGAAGAATTACGTTTGCGTGCTACTTCCTCGAGACATTACAGCCGAAAGATTTAAACTGTGCAGGAATAAAAAAAATGTGCCTTACGATTTAGAAAAGTATATTATCGAAGTGATTGAGAAGAATCAAAAAATAAATGTAAAAAATTTATTGTCAAATTGCCATACTCTTGGGATTCAGGGTGTAGAGGGAGTATTACATCGTTTTGGGTCGAGTCAATCGTTTTTATACGAATAAAATAAATAAAAATATATATATATATATTTTTTTTATTGGAAAAATTTTGGTTCGTCTCTCATTTGTCCCGTATCTAAAAAATTAGTAACAAAAGTTTGGGTGTCGATATCTACTTCTTCGTTTTCTAATTTGATTGGTTTTTCGATTCTGTATTTTTCCCTTGCGTTTAATAGGCGTTTCTTTAAAGTTTCAGCGTCGTGTGAAGCTTGGGTCGCTCCTTCGGCCGTTCGCACAAAGCTTGCATTGATTATATTTTCGCTAATTTTCGATTTGTATTTTTCGATCACGACACATAACGGCCGTATGTATCCGCTAAGGTGACGAAACATGATTTCTCGGCGTTTGGCTAGTGTCTCGATATTGTTTAACGTTTGTGCGGTGGGTAGACCTTGGCTAGAATTGAAAGTGTATTTCTCGCGTTCTTTAAAGAGATCGGACTCGCATTCTTGCATATCTTTGATATAAATGGCTTCTTCGTTTGAAATGATGGATGCCCAATCGTTTACATTTAACAACAGGTCTTGTATGGTTTTCATTTCTTTTTGAATGGTCTTCGAATTGCATTGACGCATTACATAATCTACATACGAGTCTTCTTCGTTTCGAAAACAAAAGTAATTGAGGACCTTCATGAATAATCCTTTACACCCTCTTACTTTGCTCATACCAGACGAGGTAGTAAGATCGTGTATTGTATAAACTTCTGTTTCTTGAGATATAAGGGGCTTGAATTCTTCAGAGGTTAAATCGTTTTCTTCGTCGTCCTTGTCGTCCTTATCGTCGTCGTAAAAAGTGAAAACGTTCATTTTTTTAGTTTTAAACTTGGGGCCTGTTTTAATGATGGAAAGCGAAGAGGATATGGATGTGTCGATGGTGCTTCTTCCTTCATCTCCTTCTTCTTCTCCTCCGGAAGACATGATGGTATTTTCTCGTTTTGAAAACCGCGATCCTAACTTTGATGATAACAAAATTACTCTGTTAAATAGTTTAGTGTTGAATCTAAAAACGCAGTTACGAGAGGTCACTGAAAATGCCAGAGTTGCAAAAGAGGAGTTTGTTAAAGAGATCGAACTGGAAAAGAAAAATTGTTATCAAGCTTTTTTGAAAGCAGATGAATTCGAAAAAGAATTTATCAATGCTTGTAAAATAAACGAAGAACTAACTAAAAACCTCGCGGTTAATCGACAAGAGTGTGACGAGCTTCGTAAAGAGGCTCACGAATGGGATGATGTTTTGACTTTGATGAAAGATACCATCGAACAACAACAAAAAGAAATTCAACAATGGAAGATTACGGGCGATATCCTACAGGGTAGATCTACGGAACTGGAACGACTCAAAATCGAACATCAAAACACCAAAAACGATCTCGATGTCAAAACTTCGCAATTACAAAAAGTAGAAAGAGAAGTGGCTATTTTGAAAATGGCTAAGTTTGAGAAAACCACCCAAATGAATTCGTACATGCCTCTCTTGAAATCTAACGACGAGTGTGATGTGCTTCTGTGGTACTTTATCGAGAATAATCTTTTGTCCCTTAAAGAAGAGGGTATAAATAAATACACTACGGTTACGGGTAGTTCGAATGCCAAATGGATTGGTATAATTGAAAAATGTAAGAATATTCCAGATTACGACGAGACGGTTTTCGGAAAAGACATTTTAAAATTTATCATATGTTACAAGGATCAAAGAATGGGTTTTTTCGATTTGATCGAGTCTTTCATCAAATTAGAAACTAAGAATATGCAGCGAGTAGTATCGGATAGCGTTAAACTCGACAGTCAATTTTTAAATGTAAATGCAGCTAAAATGACGAAACTTTTAAACGATCTTCAGAGAAAAATAAAAAACGGTATTGTACCAAGTAATATAGATGTAAGTTTTCGTCGGGAAGTTGATGAATTGCGACAGAGAGCTACGGTATCTTAATCTACCTCTTTTTCCCCCTCACCTTCCCTTTCGCCATTTTTATTTATTTTTACGTACCTTTTTAAAATTAATCTCCATATATTCTTCGAAGGGAATAAAAAAAGAATAATAAT
>ERZ1740055.558-NODE-558-length-10649-cov-7.378611_pt1 | contig 10649 bp, 6 predicted proteins | sample MGYA00581747_ERZ1740055 | MGnify/ENA primary metagenome ERZ1740055 (study PRJEB43018, sample SAMN04849739) | marine metagenome | isolation source: floating plastic debris | place: Pacific Ocean | collected 2008-08-28 | study: EMG produced TPA metagenomics assembly...
GGCCATCCCCGTTTATGGGGATAAACCCGGATCAAAATTGGATGATTGATGTAGTTGTTTAATTGAAAGAGAAACCTGTTTTATTTCCTAGGATTCTATGACAAAGCTACTGAAGAACACAAATTGGAAGTTCAGCTGTCAGAGGCAGCACATGACAAGATAGGAGCAGCTATTGCACACCGCAAGGTCGGAGAATGCTTGTGTGAAATGGGAAAATATAAAGATGCATTGTTTCACCAAAATTTACACCTTGAGGTAAGGTTTTTGATAAAGAATTTCTGTCTAGTATATCTAATAATTGTTAAATATTTAACCTCATTAAATAGATATACAGCTGACACAAATTCTGCTTTTCCGCAAATATAATGTCCAGTTTATCAAATAGATATTGGTCTCTTCTTATTGTTATGTATATACAGTGGCTGACATAGGATCTGTTCATTCCATATAATTAAATATATATAATGTCAAGTATAGATAGCACAAACGTGCTAGTAGCTAACTTGAAGCCACTATATTGGGCTCTATGGCCACGTTGTTAGTGGGATTTACCCCTTTAAACCTTTTTAACTTTTTAAAGGGGTAAGTAAGCATGGAATAGCTAGAAAAAAGGCTCAGGTTCCCAAAGGGAACATAAGCAATGGTAAAAACGCAGTGCTTGTGGGATGTGGCTACATAAAGATGAAGTCAAGAATAGATAACACAAACATGCTAGTAGCTAACTTGAAGCCACTATATGGCTGCTAGCAATCAAGCTCAATATTTTTTATGTTAGTTTAAAGGGGTAAAGTCTGCTACCAACATGGCCATAGAACCCAATATAGTGACTTCAAGTTATAGCTACTAGCACGTTTGTGCTATCTATACTTGAGTTCATTTTTATAGCCATATCCTGTACAAGCATTGCGCTTGTACCATTCCATATATATGTAATGTACGGTATCTGAAGTTTGTTGGTCTCTTCTCATCAAAACATACCTGATCTTTGAATATTAATTGTGATTTGACACAAAATCGAACTGAGTGAAAGATAGCCATTAAGAAACCCATCTAATGGAAAATAGATGTGTAAAATGTGAATGATGATGATAAACTGTAGATGTTGTTTTTTTCTGTGTATCTGTACAGTATAATTTATGTGTGCTCTGACATACAACAAAAATTAGAAAAATACATTGGTGTGTGGAATACATCTGGTTTTATTAGCAAGTCTTCAAAAAACCTTTAGATGAAATTAAAGACTTGTTTTCACTTATTAAGTATTGATGATTTTTGTTATCAATAATTGTTTTGTATTTTTTGTCACTTTTTGTTTCAATTGTTGTTATTATAGCGTGCAAAATCAGCCAAAAACTTAGTTGAAGAACAGCGAGCTCTGGCTACCATAGGTCGCACCTGGTTTGTCTGCTCAGATACTGCTTTTGATGGTGAAGAAGTTGAGGAGTGTCTGATGCAGGCACAGCTCTCCTATCGGAACAGTTTGTCTGTTTGTGACAAGCTCCACGATATTGTGCCAGATAAAGAACTTCTGGAGATGAGAGCAAGACTTTTTCTAAATCTAGGTCTTGTCTATGAGAGCAGAGAATATTCAATGGCCCAGAAGTTTATAGAGAAAGCTGTTTCTATTGCAAGGTATCTAGTATATAAAAATTATTCAGATTTATTGATTGTTGCACTGCTACCAATAATCAGTGTTAAGTTATATTGCATCACCATTGCTCAACTTCTAAGTTTCAATGTACAACACACAAACACTTTGCGAGAATAGATGGCTAGAGATACAGGTTAGCTTAGAAGTCAATTTTCTGATAACCGTCCAACACATGCCAGCATGTAAAACGGACGTAAAACTGTATATGATGATGATGATGATCAATGAGATGAAGAAGAAGATATTTTATTTAACAATTCTATCATTTATATATAGTGTATTGGGTATTAGTAATTTCCTTTTGCAACCACAGTTATTTAGTTCACAACCACACTTTATTCTTGTTTAGTTAGGTGAGTATCACCAACAAAATAATTTTATACTTTAGTTATCTAAATCTGCCCATGGAATAGTTTTGTACTTTAATCATGCATTTAATGTTTATCTTAACACTCAGAGTATTGATATAATTTTACAAAATAATTTGGATAGTGCATGCATTTTGATTAGTGTACTTGTAAGTGTGTTGTCATAGTGCTATGAAGCACAAAAATGCCTTAGTAATTATGGTTGGCTGTCTCCAAATTGTAATAAGGGGATCAGGCTGTTGTTATTGTCAATGAGACTCGCAAAAATAGACAGACAAAATCATATTCTATAACATTCTCGCTATTCTGTATGCACCCATGGTCTATCCTGTCCAGTACGTACTACATCTAGTGGATATACTACATCTCCCTTTTTTTTGGAAAGTCAATGGAACAAGTAACATAATGGTGTTGTTCAATGGTCAACTCAACATTCATCCAATGTTATGTATATATCTTTGTGGTAGGCAATGGACCCTTTGAGACCTTCTCAAGATCAGTTGTACTGCTGTGTCATTGGTTGGCTGTTGTTCGATCTCTGTGTGTAATTCTTTTTCAGGTTGGTCGATATGTTTTGCAACCTCTGGGGTCACTCTTGGGAGTGGTATTAGGGGAAGGGAAAGAGAGCTGTGTGGTTGAATTGCTTAGAACATTACTAGTCTTGTCTTGTGCCTGTTCTGTCTCACATTGCCTGTTGCAGTCTCAATGAGAATTGACCATGGGGATTCCTCGTATCTTGTGACTGTACCCTTTCACTTGAGGTCTGGGATCCATAAGCAATCACCTAAGAATGGACCATGAGGCTGCACAACTTTTAATTATGTTTTTGGTCGTAGTTGGCTTTCATCTTGTCTCGATATGCTTTCTCCTTCTTTTTGACAAAGTCGATCATAAGCAGGTAACTGTGATTTGAGTTCGTTACGGTGGCAGGGGACCCTGGTTATAAGTTTGGAACCCACATGCTCAGTTTTGCTGGAGAATAGCCATTGTGAAGTGGTGTGTTTCTATAGCTCATAAGTGCCATATCTTAAGAATCATTTATTGTCTGGATGGCTCTTTCCACTTCACCATTAATTTTGATTGTGGGCACTTGGGGGAGAAGGATATGTGAGCACTGAAATACCCATTTGATTCATTCGAGTCAAACTGGGGTCCAATATCCTAGAACAGGATGTCTGGAATTCTATGTCTGCTGAAAACTCTGAACAGAGAGGCTGCTGGGAAATACAGGCTTGGGACGTTGATAGATAGAAAGCCCAATTTAAGACTACGTGTGGCCTAAAGGCTTGGTACAAGTAAAGATAATAATAATTATTATTAATATTAATATTTAAAACAAGATGATTTTTCTTAACATTTCCATTGCTCTTACAAAGGGTTAATGTTAGAATCAACATCTTTCCCTACTATAAATAATGTACACATTATGGATTATGCATCAATTTTCTTTTCAAACTAACTGTCGAACTATAAGTTATGTGAAAAATACAGCCTGCTTCTTGTTTTGTTTTAAACATTATTGTAAGTGTTCTCTTTTCAACACAGAGATCAAAATTTGAACGACACAGAATTTCGCTGCTGCTATGCTTTGGGGAGTGTTATGGTGAAGAAGGGCCAAGATGCCAATGCCCTCAGACAGTTTGAATTGGCTTTAGAGGTTGCTCGTAAACACAACAAGAAGTTTGATGAAGCTGATGCCTTGACACAACTTGGACAGGTTGGTCGGGAAAATGTGGCATTGTGTTGTACATATAAAAAATAAAAAGAAGTGTTTTAAATAACAGCACTAAATACCAGCAAGTTTTGGAAAGTCAAAAAAGGTTTTGGTTTGTACTCCAAGGCTGTGGGGAAATCTTGAGTTTTTTTATTCGTTTGTTCTGCACAGAAATCAGTGTTTAGTTTGAAGGTTCTTATACTGTAACATAATATTCATTTAATAAGAGGCAGCGGAGTAGAGCCAAATCAAGGTTGTGGTAGCTACCCATTAATAAATACATTAAGCATAAAATCATTTGGCAGGCTTGATAATTTTATTCTGAAAACAAGTGAAATGCACACTTTGTAATCTAATGCAGCATGTAGTGAATTCACTAACAGCTAAATATGATGTATATTGAATGTTTTGTTAATTCGAAGTAAATGGCTTTTTCTGAAAATTTATGTTGTGTCTGGGAAGTTTGAACATTGTACTGTAAATGCTACTGTAGCATCTACAAGTGAAGTCTGATCATTCAGAAGCTGCTGCCATGGGGGGTGGGGGGTGGGGGGAGGAGGATTTGAGTGAAATTAAAATTTGAATTGAGGAGGATAATACAGTACCATATGAAATTGTTAAACCTGGAATTTGTTACAACTAAATGGGAATTCAATTCATTCAAACCCACATTACTCAAAACAGTTGTTAAGTTAATAGATATTTTTCTTGTTCAAAAACAATTGTGACATAGTAATTTCACTTAATTTTTTTTGATATATATATTTATAATAAAAGACTATTTTAAATAGTAAAGGATATTAAGAATAAAATAATCGTTTTTGACTTCTAGTCATCTTCAAATAAAAGAACATAAAGAAGGTAGCGTTTCTTAGTATTTACTAAAGCAACCGATATCCATTTTCGCGAGCTCTGATTGGCTCCCGTAACTCGCGATAGCTAGGACTATTAGTTGATTTTAAGGCGGAAGCCAAAATGACAAAAAACGTGCGTGCTAAAAATAGAAAAAAGGTTTGCGTTGTATTGTTTCTTTGAAAGTAAAGTGCATTTTTATCCTATTATTTTGGTAGATACTAAAGGTCTTTAAGGTGTTTAAGTTATTCCCCAGGGCCCAGCCGTTTAAAAGCCGATTAGTGCTAAACCAGGGTTAAATCACATTTTAAATGTTTGTGAAAAAGGATTGCTCACTCCCAGAAGTTGACGTTTGGGTGGTCTGATTTGTTGCGGTTTAAGGGTAAATGAAATATAAATTTGTGACAAAATTTTTACTTGGAATGCAAGCTTAGCTATGCTGTCATTTGTTGTTGTTGTTGTTGTTGTTTACTAGAGATTCGTACTGTACAAGTTTTAGGGCAAATTTACTAGTCCGCCATGACTTTTATTATCGTGCAGACTGCCGTTAATTTTGAACCCTGTTTTGAAGAATTCAAGGTTCCGCTTGACTTTGTTATAATAAGTTTAAGTTAGCTTCTGCTGCAATATAAAATGTGGTTGAAGCTTATTCACTCTTTTACAGTATGTACATAACTACAAGTAGCTTTCAAAAAAAGCTGACACTTTTTTGAAGACATATCACTGTATGATTTCGTTTTAGATATTTTTAAAACTTGGCGAATTTACAGCTGCTAAAAGAACATTGAAAAAAGCTTACAAGATTTCCAAAGCTAGAAAATCTGATGATTTTGAGAACTTAAAGACCAATCTTGTTACAGGTAATTACCAACTTCCAAGAATTGTATTTCATCGTTGTCATAGTTATTTTGGTTGTTATCTTGGTTTAACCATACTTAGGGGCGGACCTTTTTTTTTGACGGGGGAAGGGGTTGGATGATTTAGTCCATGCAAGATATTTTGTTTTCGCCCAAGCAAACAATCATGATATTTTTTTTTCTGTAAAAGTGCAGCGCAAGAAATTTTTTCCCGATAAAGGGATTCTTTTGTTTGAGCGCTCTCTTCCTTAGAATATTTCTTCTTTAAGTACTGTATGCTGCACATTTTTTTTTCTTTTTTCTATTGTTGTAGGAATTTTTTCAAAGTCTTCCAATCCTTCCCCTCATAATTCAAGTGGTCCGTCCACCTTACAGCCATTGTCTTCTTCATCATAAAAATTACTAACATTTATTAACTACATCATCATCTCCCATCCTCATACTTTTTGTTATCACCACCATCATCAACGTTATGATCACTTTCATCATCATCAAAGGCGAAGGGCATGACAACAACTCAGGAGGCACAGGTTTCGAGATTTGAAACCTTTTTGCCTTTGATAGTCATTACTTAAAGGCGCGGGCGGGGATGGTTGGTGCAGTTGTTAAGATCTCTACCTTCTAGCCTCCTGTTAGATCCTCGGTTTTGCTGAGATTCGAATATTTGTGCGACCTTCTTTTCCGCCTAAGGTAACTCAGCTTTCCATTCTTCCAGATTAGGTAAATGAGTAGGAGTGTCTGCTGGGAGCTAACCTGTGATGGATTAGTGTTCCATCCGGTGGTAGTCAAAGACTCTCATCCACTTAACACTACAGAAACCAGAGATAAGTGCCGACTGCATGGGCCACTTGGCTCGTAAAGGATTTAGCTTTAGCTTAGCTACTTATATGGAATGATGCGTCAGTGTTTCTATAGAAACAGTTTTATAAGTAGTTAAATTTTGCACCGTAGTGAATGGAGAAAGAATTTTAAAAGTGATTAACTGTTCTGGTTCTCTTTAGCCCCTTCTCCGAAGAAATGTTAAATTTCTTTGTCAAAAGTGCAAACTTTATAACTATTGTTCTCTTTTTGTTTAATTTGATGTCTTGTGAAAATATGTTGTATTGTGCATTAGTTTATATTTTGCCATATTAGATTTAAGTTCTGTTTTTGATTGGCTCCCATGCAAATCTTGAAATCCTTTCCAGTCATATCTCTTATATGAGATGAAAGCAACATCTCATAGCAAGGCATTTTTTCTGTCCTTTTTTGTTGTGTGAAACTGTTTTCCTCGTCTGATAAGAGTTTGGAACCCAGTCCTAATGATTGTCTATGTTGTTTGTTAGCCACTAAAGGCCTTAAATTGCAAGAGAAGTATAAGCAGTTAGACAAATACAGTGTTGAGGAGCAAATCAAGATCTTGGATAAGCTAGGTGATGTTTTCTCAAAGGGCAAAGCTTTTGATAAATCTCTCAGCTATTACAAGAAGGAGGTTTGTGGAAATCTTTTGTACTACGGTTGGTTTTACTTAGAACCATAATAGTTTTACATGTTTAAGGTGAATTATTGTCGGTACCAAAGAGTGCTCGATATCCAGTTAGGGTGAGAGGTTTTACAAACAATTAGTAATGGGGCTAGGACACATCTTGTATCCCATTTTAATCAGACAGTGCTGTTTCGTATAGATCAAGGTACATGTTATACATGTAATATATGTAATACCTAAAAATTTCTTGCTCCTGTTAAAATGCCCTGCAGTTTACCATTTTATATAAGAAAAATTTGAAGTTGATGGCGCCAAAATCTGTGGAACAATGAGTTTACTGATTAATATTAAAAGTATGTATTTATTCTATAAAGCAGTTTTATCTTTAAAGGAATAAGTGCAGCTCATAATCTTGAATTTATTTCTAACAGCTTGAGTTGGCAAAGGAACATGGCAGATCTGGTAAAGATCTTTCAGCAATCTATGTCTCAATTGCAATCACACTTGGTGACCTTAAGAGATTTCCTGAAACACTACAGTGTTATGAGGAAGAACTTGAAGCTATCGGAGACAACTTTAAAGAGGTGGGTTAAGGTATACAAGTTTTAGTTATTCAGTAAGATACTAACGGGAAGTTAGTAATCGTTTTGCACACACCCTATTTAAAGTTATGCCCATAACTCAGGTCATTTCTACTGCGTCTCAGGGCGTCTTGCCTTCACCTTGAGTTGTTTTACCTACACTTTTTGCAGTTTTGCGCACACTTATGGCCGATTAACCCACATGCACTGTGAGCCAGAAAAATATTCCAAAATATCGATTGTAGGCAAACCAGACAACACTCTGCTGCGTAGAGCAGACAACCTCTATCTCTAGTTCTCTACAAATATAACATAAAATGACTAGTGGCTAACATGAAAACATTCAGTTAATTTAGCATCTAGGCATTCAAAAATAAACAAGTTACAAAAAAAAAACATTAGTCAATCTTAACCAAAACTACTCTTTTGTAATTTAGATAACATGTGCATATAAATGTAAAATGCCTGTAAAATAATAATTTATGTTATGTGATGTTATGTTATGTTATAACAATCTTTGAAAAATATCCACCTTAAAGCTACCGTTTTTGTTTTCTGTCATCAGAAATGTGACACTTGGTGTAACATCGCATATGTTCATGAACTGGCCGGACATCAATACGAAGAAGTGGAAGAAGCTTATCTTAATGCACTTGATTTTGCGGTAAAGGCTGAAAAAAAGGCACTTCAGGTTTGTGTTTTACTCTCATTCAAAAGTTTTGAATGTCTCATTACCTGATCAGCTGGATAAAGTCTTGTTCAAATCCGTCACTGTTCAGACAAAAAACAAAATGTTTTCAGATAAGAGGTTTGATAATTTCCGTTGAAGAACTAGAACAAATCAACTTCATCGCTCCATCATTTAAGAAATAAAACACGTTCTCCTTCCCTTAACAGCCTGGTGAAAACCCGAGGAGAATGTTTGGGAGAATTCGAGAGCAGATCAGTGAAAACCCAAGACGCAGGCGACAAAATTTTGATACAAAATTGACTTTCACTGCATATCGGTAACAATCAATTAACAGAATGTTCACGTCTTTCACGGTTTTGAACATCATTGCATTGGCTGTGCCACACCACTCTAAATCTGAAAACCTCGGCAAATTTTGTGAGTATTTTTGAGAAGGAGAAAACCCTCGACTGTGTCGCGGGTTTTCCCTGAATTGTTCTCGAATTTGCCCCGGTTTTCACGAGGCTATGAAGGCATGGGGAAAATGTTTAATATCTTAAGTGAAAGACTTTTTGTTAGTTTGATACATTTAGATTAATTACTTAGGAAATGAAATTAGTTTTGTAAAATATGTGCTAAAATAATATTTCTTCCTTGAAACATGCTCTAGAATACCTGGGCTCTGCCGAGATTCGAGTATTTTTGCAACCTTCTTTTCCTCCTAAGCTAACTTAAGCTTTCCATCCTTCCGGGGTAGATAAATGAGTACCAGCGTCTGCTGGGAGTTAACCTGCGATGGATTAGTGTCCCGTCCAGGGGGAGTCAAAGACTCTCATCCACTTAACACTACAGAAACCAGAAATAAGCTCCATGGGCCCCTTGGCTCGTAAAGGATTTAACGTAGAAACTGTATGAACTTTTCAGAAAACACTTTTTTTGTTAATGTGTTTTATATGCGATTTTGTTTCTAGTTACGTGTATACCGTGCACTGGCGGATACACAGAAAAAGTATGGAGAGATGGAACTATACAAAGAAACACACTTAAAGATTGTAGACTTGGAGAGTAACCAGAGGTTGGTACTTGATAATAGCGAGTCGGAGGGGGAAGAAAACGAATCTGAAGATGAGGTTGAGAATGATCGGGTTTTACTGGAAAAAGAGTTGGTACTCTCCGAATCAGGTAGATCATATTTTAGTAGAACAATGATCTCAGTCTTAGTTGCTCGGGTAAAAAAGGAGCGTTTCATGCAGTTTGCATTTAATTGATATTTATAAGGCATGACAAGTAATAGTTCTCTGAATATTCAACTTCTTTATTACCTTTTTCTTTTTTGGTTGTGTATCAAAGAAAATTCTAGGGTTGCAATAATATTTCTTTTTTTCTTCAAAGTTATGATCTCTTAATTGATCGATCAAGTGTTTCAAACATAGGATACATGAAAGCAAGACCAAGCAACTTTTGCTTTTCGGGACTTGTTTTAAATTTTACCGATACAAGCCTCAAACTTAACTCCATTAACATCATTATTTATCATGATTAACAATATTTGTTATCCTCTTTCAGAGGATGAAGACGATGAAGATGATGAACCCCATTCAGTCTCCATTGCTTCACGTAGACAGCACAGGGTCTCCAGGACTAAGGTACTTTAAGCTTAACACAGTGCGGTCTCGCGTGGTTGTTTTAGTGATGATACAAAAGTCGATAGGTAATGATTAATATGTAAGCATCTTTGAAATACCAATATACCTCTTGTTCAAAAACTTGCTGTCCTCACATGTAGAAAGAACATTACCATTTATGGTAACACCTTCTAAATTATTTATGATTATCAATAGTACACCTATATATCTCCTCTTCGAAAGGTAATAGCTTCACACATTAAAGAGAACATTGCCATATGTGGTAACACGATTATCGGTGAAATAACCGTTTATCTCCTCTTCAAAAACTTGTTATTTTCACATGTAAAAAGAATCTCACCATATATGGTAACACCTAATATACGATTATCGATGAAATAGGTATATATCTCCTCTTCAAAAACTTTATAACTTCGCACATAAAAGAGAACATTACCATATATGGTAACACTTTCTAATATTTGATATCGATGAAATATCTACTGTATATACCTTCTCTTAGAAATTATCTTTACATGTGAAAAGAACAATTTATCTCACTCGTCGCTCAAATCTATCCTGAAAAAAATTCCTGGAATTGTTGGTAAAAGAGAGTTTTAAGTTTTAGTATTGGAATTAAAAAAAAAAACGTTTTGTATAATAATTGGAGTCTAAAGCAAATAGTTTCAAACAAAATCAAGTAAAGACCCAGTCAGAGGATTAGCTTAAGGATATGAGCTCCTTTAACTTCGCTATTGTGAGTTTAAACTCTAATCAGACCTTAATGTTAGCTTAATCGATGAAATAATCGTCATAAATGGAATGCTGCGTCGGTGTTTCTACAGAAACAGTTTTACAAGTAGTTA
>ERZ1740055.559-NODE-559-length-10647-cov-6.486499_pt1 | contig 10647 bp, 6 predicted proteins | sample MGYA00581747_ERZ1740055 | MGnify/ENA primary metagenome ERZ1740055 (study PRJEB43018, sample SAMN04849739) | marine metagenome | isolation source: floating plastic debris | place: Pacific Ocean | collected 2008-08-28 | study: EMG produced TPA metagenomics assembly...
TTTTTGCATGAAATCTCGTCCTCTCGGCAACGCCTTTGCATAAAAAGTGCGCGCGCTTGAATCTAAAATAGTATGTGTGTGGAGCATGTAAAGGCAAAACGCATAGAAGCTAATAGGTGCCGGTATATTCTAAGATGCCTCAGACAAGAGGGTTATCTACAACCAGATATAGATTATCTATTTAAATCCTTAGTTTTACCTAAGATTATACTTACGGCCTGCCTGTCTATGCCGCTGCTATACCAGAGCTCTCAACTGTACAAAATTTCCTGACCAGATTTTTCAAGCATCGAAACATATCATATGATATTAATGATTTTAGCTTTAGACTCTTTAGAGAAAGCAGATCGAAGTCTGTTTAAGAAAGTTTCAGTGGCAATAGGGCACCCACTTTTTAATTTTATGCCCACAGTTAAAGAAAGTTTTCGTAATCTAAGGTTTCAAAGCAGCCAGCTACCATGCATCCATTCGCAGAACGATATAAATTAGCCTTTGCAAATAGACTTCGTTTTAAGTATAACTTAGCCAAGTATAAATAACAGATTTTTAGATTTTATATTTATTTCTATTTTTCTCAATTATTTTTTTGTAATTTAGATATTAGCATGAATTTTTGCAGATTTTTTTTAGTGAAAGACTTAAATGAAAGACGTAATAAACCCTCGCCGGTTATCCCAACTCGTTAATTCAGGTGTGAAAACATGCAACAACCAGAGTCACGTGTCTTGCCCAAGGACACAACACGGCACTCCGGCCGAAACTTCCCCCTGTTAGCTAGCTGCTGACAAAACACACATCTGGCAATTTATAGTTTCGGCATGGTCAAGTTGTGGACATAAAATAGTTTCATTAAAATAAATCTGAAAGTTGTAAGAATTTTTAAAATTTCCTGGTTAATTTCACTGCAGGCTTTAGCAGTTTGAAAGTTTAAAAATGCTGATTAAATAAATTGTCAAATCGATTCTCTCATTTATGACTTAAGCGATCATTCGAAAAGTTGTAGAACTTGCCAGTATTTCTCTAATGAAATTCGGTTTGGTCTTGCCTTTCCAACCGGCCATTGTGATATGATTCTTCCACCTGAGGCAACCTTTGTTTTGCTGAATGGGTTGCATTTTTTGGGAAACTCGTTGTCAGTATGAATAATAAATTACCGTTGCATTAATCATCCGGAACAATATCTCTGACACCGGGCTGACAAATAAGTTAATTAAATACTTTATTTTGGGTAAAACTTCTAGATAATTTGTCTCTGGCAATTTAAAAAGCAACTGACAGAGCTTTAGTTTTCTAAAAAAAAGTCATATTGTCATACTTTTTTACCTTTGGCTTTAGCTATTCAAAGAACAAACTAATTCTTGAACTTAAGTAAAACAAATTGTTTGTTAGTTTTAATCCTGACTAACAAGCTGATAAGAACGTACAGTGCAAAGGAAACCGACCAGTGCTCGCGCCGCGCAAGAGCCCGCCATTATGGTGTGACTGCACCATTTGTGACATTAGCACTTCATTTATCATTTGAACTTCAAGAACAAAAACTTGAAACTAGCAATGAAATTTAAGATTTCAAAACAAGATAACTATATCAAAGTCAAATTGTTTTCACTTTTTATTTGTAACTGTAAACATGTCGAAGTTTTATTTCACAGATAGATTTCGTTTAGCGATAAACCTAACTTTTTAAAATAATCAGTTTAGTTCTGGAGTGAAGTAGTTTACTGTGGGCTCTTGTAAAGTGCTTATGTCGGCTTACGCAAAGACTGCCGGCTTGTCAAGGATTATTAATTGTTAGCTCTTTTAAAACCAAGAATGTGTTTCAAATCAAATCATTAGCAAATATCAAGTTATTTCCGTAAATTCAGATATGTTCAAGTGTTTTGGTTTTATCAACTTAACGAAAAAGAAATAATTTCTTTTTGTTCTAGGTTTTAACTAAGATAGTTTAAGTATTAACAGAAAAAATTACAAAGTTTGAAGTGTACAGTTTAATTTTGTACATTATGTTTTTAGTTTATGGGTGCGCTCTCTTGAAGCTCAGGTTGCACTAAGCCTGCTACGAGTATGAAATCAGAAACATGAACTGAATGAAAACCAAATGATCCTTCAATTCATGAGTAAGAGTATTTTACATTTATGCTGTTTTAATTTTTCTTTTTCTTTTCCCAAAAACATAGATATTGAAAAAACTGTTAGTTTTTTGTTGGTGTCATTACAAAATTCCAACAAAAAAATAAGGCGCCAGGGCTGTAAATCTCAAAAATTAGATTTAAAAAAGTTAATTTTGGTTGTTAGTGCCAAACACGCGTTTTCAAAGTATTGATCAAATTAATTAACTAATATGCAAGTTGAATTGTTTAACCAATTTCTAACAACTGCAAACAGCCGTCTCTTTTAACATTCTTCTTACATTTAAAGGTTTTAAAATTTGATAAAGCATGCAGTTTTTATCCCGAATGTATTTAGACATCGTCCGGACATTTGAGTGTTCGGCTAACTTCCGTAAAAATGCCAAACAAAAGTAGGCTTGGCAAAGCAACTGACAAAGATATATACCTAATTCAAATGGTGCTGCTGTCTAGTCATTTCAAATTAAACAACAGGTTTTCACCACATCATTACGAATATCCGGTTTCAAGGTGACAAGCCCATTTCAGCAAGCTGTGCAAAAATTTCTACGAGGTCACGAAGAAGATTCAAGTTTTAAAAGGTCTATCCCTGCCCACTGCAATATTTGGGTGCCCACCCCCTCCTAAGTTCCTCTTGTTTCTTTCGTCAGTTATAAACTCTAAAGACAAGTTGAAGGCATTGCATAATATTTGACAACCAGACAGTTCAGAACTCTTGAAAGAAATATTGCAGCTTGTCTTATTTGGCAGGAAAATGAAAAATTGACAACGAAAAGACGGGTTTTCAAGAGTCATTGCAGGGTACTTGGAATAACACGTTACACTGATTGGTTCAATGGTGTCACATGACACACTCAAGATTGCTGCAGAAGCTACTTTGTCATTTTTCATGTTGACGAGGTGAAGATGTCAGGCACATATAAATCATACTCAAGAAACATGAACTATCCTTCATTTTATCCAAATTCAAGTATTGCAACTCATCAGTTTCCATCGCAACTGCCTCAAAGAAACGATTGTCAGTTTGCCGGCTTGCAGAATAACTTTTGCTCGTTTCGTGAGACTCGGGCATTTCAACCTCCAAACTTTGGTTTTCAAGAGACTCCAGAACACTATTCCTTAAATAATAATGGCATTAATAATAATACTCTATGTACAAACCAAATCCCCAGCTATCTTCTACAACCAATATACCCATGGATGAAATCAAAGAAAAATGGAAAATGTGGCCTGGGTAAGTATTTTTAGCTGAACTTCAAATCTTTTTTTGTAACAAAATGTCTAGATGTATTTAGCATCATAATTAGAAATTATATGGAATTGCATGGCTAATAACTTGTTTTTAATGTGTTGTAAAAGTTGGCATGGCACTAACATTTCTCAGCATTCTGTAAATTCTCGGTGAAAGTGGCTGTCACTGTCTGCCATTCCCCCACTTGTTAACCTATAAAGGCTTTTCTCTCTTTTGATTTATGACCGTTTACTGACGGAAGAGAAATACTTGGGGGTCGGCTGCTTGACTTCAGTTGTGATTTATGTGGAAGCAACCCTGACAAATAGGGTCATGTTTTGTACTTTAGGGAGTTGACATAAAACTCAAGTCTGAGAAGCTCTCTTACAATCAGTTTTAAAAACATAAACAAAAAAAAGTTGGAACTATAGTTTCTACCCAACAACCTTCTTTTTTCAAATTGTCTTAAAAGGTGTATATGATGGTTTTAATTTAAACATTAAGCGTACTGCTTGTGTTGGACCAGTGGACATCCTTTTTTGACATATTAAAATTTAAGGTTTCTAACATCACTTACAACACTGGGTATGGCAAAATGGTAGAACAGTATATATATTATAAACCGTCTATTTTTACTTCAGTCACCTGAAAATATGCTTCAAGGCTTAGCGAATGAACTTTTTTTTTTTTTTACCAGTGGTTTTAAACGGTCAAGCATCTTTAAACACTATTGTAAAATGTTTAAAAAACTTAGTACGACCGTAAACTTAACTGAGTATTATTGTTACGTTTTAAGCTGGCAATAAGGAAACAAAACGCCACCGGACCAGTTACACAAACAAGCAATTACTTGAATTAGAGAAAGAATTTCACTACAACAAATACCTCTGCAGTTCTCGGCGCAACGAAATCGCGAAGTCATTAAACTTAAGCGAGCGGCAAGTGAAGATATGGTTCCAAAATCGAAGAATGAAATGGAAAAAAGACGAAAAAGGAAAGGAAGATGACGAAACAACAAATAACGCTTTCTCTTTTGAATTTTCGCATCCATCAGACTCTTGCATGCCAGCCCTTCCTCGACTACCACAAATTCCATCTACATTTGGTGCTTCGAACCAAACGCCGTCCTATTATATGTGAATCGCAACCATATTAAATTAGACAGAAAATATATAAATACTTAAATCACACAAACTAGCGATTAGTTTTGTACAAACAAATAATATGATAGAACTATCAATATTTAAAAAAAGATTTTCCGCGGATTGCCAACTTGTTAGTACCTTCAAACTTCTTCCCTTTACACTTGATTTATAATCTAAATTTAATCCTCTAATAATCCGGTTTTGGCTGCCAAAAGAGCTTTAATTTCCTTTCTTTGAAAGAGAATTTGCTGTTATGAATCGACGGTTAATTTATATTTCTGCCCGCGAGATGTTTTGAAGTAAGTATTTATTGTATCGCATTCAATTTTGACAAAAAGTTTTCATATTTTAATCTAAGCGAAACCGACTCTTTGTGAAAGCCTATATACTATAAAAAATTAATAATTCTTCCTTTTCCTGGACTAAGAATGTTCATTCGATTTTAATAGGTGAATCCTATGGAATAATATATATTTGAAGTTGGATTGCAAATACAAAACGGCTTTTGGGAACTGGGGAATGATGGATGCATTAGAGGTGAACTTATGAAGGCATGTTTGATAATGTTAGTCGACCATTTCTTTCTAAATTCTACAAAAAATTGTATGGTCACATTGTATTGTAGATATTCACATTGTATTGTAAAATATACAATATATTTACAAAAATGTACAATATTACAATAGAATAGAAACTAAAGATATGTATGTTTAGTTCCTAACTGCATGATCATTTTGAATAAAGAAGTATGACAAAACATGACTAAAATATCAAATTGTTTTGTTGGTGGAAAGCTGATGAATTCTCCTCTGTTATTTGAAATTGTGATGTTCACGAAATTTCACAAAAGCTTTTTAGTATACCTTAGATGAAAGGATGCTTTGTTGCCACATTGCAAAACCATCTGCATGAGTACAGAGTACAATGGAAGCGTTGGCATCAAAAAGGTTAAATTAGGGACTCTTCTTGAATTTAAAAAAAAACATCTGCGATGTTTGTTTTAAAGTACTTATACAAATGAATCATTATTTCTAAAGTATTCCTGTTTGGAATACCCTAGTATCACTAAATTAAACGGTGTACATTTATTCATTTTTGTGTACGCTTCAGGAATTCCAGAAAGGAACCCGTTTTACCATTTGTAGATTTGTAGACTAAACAGAAATGTCATTTTAACCTACAAATGGCGCATTATTTTCTACTGAAAGGAAAGTTTATTGATTTCAAGGTTGTACTTCAAATTTAATACTAATGTTCTCTTTTCTGATTATCTGGAGAGAATTTTGGGTGAACTTAGAAACTAAGTTATGTCGGATCGATGGCATTTCCTGTCGAAGGGTCTCCATTTAAAGTTTCAGGTTTGTAAAGGTGTTGTGATTACTAACATATTTACTTATATTAAACAATTTTTCTTTCAAATTTTGTTAAGTTTTAAAGCTGAATTAACATTAACAAAAAATTTAAAAATTTAAAACTTAAGAATCTGTTGAAACATTGAACTCTTAATCCACACAGCAGTTGAGAACTGAGACCAAACGAATTATTCGTATTTCACAGACACAGGGTCTCTATATATTTAATTCAAAAGCTAGTAACCATTCTTCTTTATGTAAAACATGGTTTTTAGCAAAGTATAAGACGAATTGAAAAGATCAGCCTTTTATTGCTAGCTATAAGCGTTTTTTAGTTGAAAGTTAAACGAAACGACAACGTAACCGAAAATCAGTTGTTACCTTATTTCACATTACAATGCGAACATGCAAATAAACAGAGCATGAAATCGCTGTTACAAATTCTGTTTTACTACCTAGAATGAAACAAAATATTTTTTAAAACTTATCTACATGTAAACATTTGAATTTATTTGCTTAAAATCTCTTTAGTTTTAAGGAGGCTAAGTTCGAACAACAGTGTGAATCAACAAGAATGGGTTTCATTGTCAAAGATGGCAATCCGGCCAACTGCTTTTATAGTTCTGCCTAGAGCTTTTCCTTTTTTGACACTAATTTTTCAAAATATATGGCTTAAATTCTACAGAGTTATAAAAGAAAACTTTTAAGTGAGAAAAGCATTGATAATGCTATGAAAACGGTTATGATTTAACTCATTAAAAGGGTCAAAGCGAAACATTCGTAAAACGGTGAGAAGAAGTTTAGCTAATTACGATTGTTTTCATTGATAAAACGTAAATCATCTCAAAATTTCTAATGTAATGAAAGAAAAGGTTATTCCTTTTTTTTTTCTTTATACCAAGAACCAAGTACATTTTTTAGTTGAACCAAAAGCGAAAATAGTAAAAGCTATCAACTGTAATAGTGTCTCGTTTGTTCCAGACGTTCACAGAAATGAAAAATTGATCCTGAAAATGCTGAAAAAAGCTTCTTATTTTTTTATTCTCAGGGATATTATTAATCTCAAATATTAACATGATAGAGCAATAATTGAATGTTTAAATTTAACAATGGCTGATTCAGCCGGTAATACTACTGGTTGTTCAATAAAGGAAGCGTGCATATCGGCGAACACTGCACAAAGACCGTTTACTTTTGGAGTGTTTAGACTAATTTAGTCTTTAAACAAACTCAATTAATAAAGGAAAATATTTCCCTGTTTTTTAATTTGTTTTGCTCGGCTTTTAATTTCCAACGGAACTTGGGAAACCGCACCTGAAATATTTGACCCCCTACACTAGTGACGCTCGTCACCAATCAGTGGTAAAAACGAGAACAAACTTATCCAAGAAATGGTTGAAAGTTTCGAATTTTGTGGTTTATCAATCGATCTGACTGAAGGGGATACAAAATCACAAACCAAAAATCTTTGAATAAATAATTTTTGATATTGAAAATAAAAGAATAACCATAAAAATGAGGCATATATTTGATTCGTCAAACAACAAGTGTCAATTTATACTTTGCTCAATCATAGGTATTTGTTGATCAGGTTCCTGGTCACACAAGAATTTAACAAAAAGAAACATTTTCACTTACGTAGCTCACAATGAATAAAAAGGGATTGTCTAATGGCTCGTCATGGAAATCAAAAGATACCATTGACTCAATGAGAGTTCCATTTCTCTCACCGTTTCAACACTGTTATGTTTTCTCGCCCTATACTCACTCTAAACACAGAAGACTGGCCGACGTAAATCTATACACACACTAGGCATTAAGAAAATGAAAAGCTATGTGACAGCACTCGCCTTGGATATCATTAATTTGGCTCCAGAAAGAATTAGATATGTCAATACAAACGGTGTGATAGTCGAGAAAAATGGCGAAAGAAGCGACAGTTTGACCGGGTAGAAATCATAAATCACGTAGCTGTCACAAGACAACGCCTGCTTATCAGGTTGTTATCGTGTATTATTGTATGGCTGGATGTCATATCGTGCATCTCTGATTTAGAGGGACGTAACAAACAAGTACGGTCCTTCGTTTGTGGTAAAGATGTTTATTTGATAGATTGGCATTCTCCGCAGCCTACATTTATTTTTTTATTATTTAAAACACTCAATAACAAAAGACATCCCTCTTAGTATGAAAAACGATTCTTCAAGACCTAAAAAAAGAAATTATGGTGTACATCATACTGTACAACGTCTACACAATTCTTCGTTTTTATTTTAAGTGTCAAAGTAACAGAGTTCGTAAGTTCTTGAAACATCAAACTTAGAACCTTTTCACCGAATCGTAATAAAAATTGGGCTGTGCTTCTCACTAACATTTTATAATATTCTTCATACATAATGGTATACTTAAAGTGCAAGGTAGATTAAACAAAATTGAAAATCCAAAGTAAAGTGAAGTAAAAATAGTTTTAAAAACTATTTTGGTAAATAAAATTTCGTAGATATATAACAGGCAAGCGGTTGACTTTGATAAGGATCGAGTTACAAGGGAAGCACACAGATTCTTTTCACAACTAACTTCACGCAATATATCAATCTATTTCAGAATGGCCCTTGAAACATTTCCAAACCATATTTGGTTTCTAAATGCCCGTATTTTATTACAAGCAACTGGATCAGCACAGCAGACAATTTTTGAAATTCTTGTTTCTATAGATACACGAAACTATTTATCAGACAGAAGAAAAGCGTGTTTTTAAAAAAAGGATTTTAGGCGTACTACCTTGGCTAATATAAATGCGACACTCTATTTTTTACTTATGAGGCAGATTGAATTCCGAAATGAACAAAGGAAACCTGTAACGAAAACTCATCTTTGATGTGCCAAAAATCAACTAATTAATTTTGATAATTAATTACGCCTTTTTCAGACGCCTGGGTGCCTGCTCATAGACAATTGTAAACAAGCTGACGAGAGATTCCGTTGTCACTTGCATCGGCAAACAGTCTTTAGATCATTGCTTTCTTTAGAAAATAGCCCACGAATGTATAACAAGTTTCCAAGTAAAAATTGAGCGATTATGTAGAAGTAACTCAACAAAACTTTCATTAGAAATATTACATTTTTGTACCAAATAAAGTCACAACCTTACGTATGACTCAACCGTCAATTCACAAGCGGCTTCAAAAGTACAGCATGACTTGAAACGATTTTGCGCTCATTGTTCGTCATATCCATCGATTCATCATCATTCCGTCATTTCCAGAGCATTTGCCTGCATATCTAGCCAACTATAGTTAGCTAGTTATTACTTAAAAGCTACACCATATCTTCTACAAAAAAAAAATCAAACTCCATTTTATAGTTCACCTAAAGTGTATAATTTATATGCAACTTTAAAAGTTTAATATTTTTTTAATGTTTTATTCTGCTCCAACAAACAATCGAATCCTATCGCGTACAGCATAGTTTTCTCAGCCTTGATATAATCAACGTATTTTAACGTTTTGTATATTTGTTTGTCTCATTGTTTTCGTTACAGTGAAGTACTGAGCAAGAAAAGCGATTTCTAAACCATTGTATTACTTGCTATGATCTATCAATCTACCAGCTTAGCTATTTCTACACGTTTAAAAGCTAATTGTTATAAAAGAACCATTCACCTCCTTAATTATTCTATCAAAAATTATTAATAGCAAGTAATTGGGTAGAAGTATTGTGAACAAGGGTACTCATATAAACGTTATCATGTCTTTTTTTCTACAGATTTGGACCATCAAATACACATTGGTTTTCCATGACACCTACATGAGTATCTATGGCAACGTGCTAATGCAACTTAACAACAGAGTCGGGTCAAGACAAATTGAACACTATGCAAATGAACCGATTGTGTTCGAGATGAACACGTATCACGTCTACTCTTAAATCAAAAAGGCAAACCTGTAGTTTTCGCAAAGCTTTTTTGACTGATTAATGAATGGGCTTTTCTTGGTTTGTTTGTAACCTTTTTTAATATAGCATAAAGTACTTTTATTGGATCTGACGTTAGAACAAAAAGAGTCTGCAATGTCTGTTTAAACTAATGAAACTAGAATAAGAACTCTTCACTTTTAGGAAATTTCTGTAAATGATAGAACGTAAACTATCATGTCGCGTCACTCTTCTGAATTTAAACGTTGTAATTCCAGTTACAATGCAATTAACACTTTTAACTCTAAACGAAATAACACCCACAAATGTGATTATCGTTATGTTATACTCAACTTTGGGTTTAATACTAGATATTTAAATAAAGTCCGCTATTTAAACGTCTTCTCACGCCAAATTATACCATATGTATTGGGACATGAATAACCTAGATAAGATCAGTGCCACTGCTCGTACTACTAGTCAAAATAGTTTTCTTGTTTATTCTCTCATCGGTATATTGTTATTTTACGTTCTTCGTATTGAGAAAATTGGATGTTTTACGTCTAGCTTAATGCTTTTGGCATATCAGTCTATTATTATATTGGTTGCTGTTACATTTTTAAGACTAGATTATTATTAAATTGAGCGATATTGGACGCTAGTGTAATACCTTAGTAGAATAATGTCTTACAGACTAGCAAATTATTCATTTACTCGGTGTATATTTTTTATTGTATTCTATGCAAATTTGATTGTCTATTATCCGCTTCCCTTTAACCAGCTAAACTGACTAAACTAACCTGTCAGAGACTTATAACAGGCTTTTTTAACAAATTTTTGAAATAAAGAACAATAAACAATGAAGGATATATTCTGACTAT
>ERZ1740055.560-NODE-560-length-10646-cov-8.234539_pt1 | contig 10646 bp, 9 predicted proteins | sample MGYA00581747_ERZ1740055 | MGnify/ENA primary metagenome ERZ1740055 (study PRJEB43018, sample SAMN04849739) | marine metagenome | isolation source: floating plastic debris | place: Pacific Ocean | collected 2008-08-28 | study: EMG produced TPA metagenomics assembly...
TTTTAATCAAGTTGCGATGGCCAGCGAAGAAAAATATTTATGATGTTATTTACAAACTGTAGGTAACAGCTTTAATTTTTCGCTCGGGGCATGAACAACAAACGACTTAAGGCACCGGAATGACCATTGAAAACGGCGCGAAAATTCTAAAAGCTGATTGGTTGAAAAATGATATCACACATGTGTTGATAAAAATTGCATCGCCACTGGGAAGAGTGGGGATATTATTTTTCTCATCTTGCGACCATTCGGTATACAATTGCATTTCATATAATAAAGAAAGTTATTTTCACCGCGCGTTGCATGCATGCACTAGTTGATATGGGTAAGTATGCCAGGTGGTATTCACCTATATAATCATGGATGGATGTGATGCTCTCCTTTGACGATACGCAGCCTAGAGTCCCACATGCTTACGCACTAAGAATATTGGTCTATAAATAACCAGCGTGTAAAAGAGTTTGTACGAGGCAAAAGTCGGGATGAGATGAGCTTTGTAAACTTGATGAATAAATTAATTTCTCTATAATAAGTTAATAAGGTGAGTGATCGAGTGAATTGGCATCACTCCTAAACCACATGGATGACGTCATGATGAGGTAAAAATGAAAGTTAAACCAAGTAGGTTCATGTTTGTGGTAAACAAGATTCGTAACACACAAACACGAAAACAAGATGGAACAACTCTTACATTTCGACTATATTACAAGGTCATCATCAAAGTATCAATAATGTATACAAAAGTGTTATCAATATATGGAGGCTAGATAATTAACAAAATGATTAATTACAGTGATATTTTGACGTACTGTCTAAATTTTCATCTTCTGACAGTACGTCAAAATATCACTGTAATTAATAAGTTTAGAAATTGGAACGTTTTAGCTATTAAGATTTTGTAACCTTTTCTTAACTCTGGATTGAAAGCCCCTAGGGAACTCAAGTTGTTCAAGTAATCCAAATTGTGAAATTGTCGGATGGTAATGATTATTTATATTCACCTAAAACCGTAACAGCTTCAGACTTAACCACGCATGTGCACCCGGTCGACAAGCATGGGGAGTTAATGGAGCCGAAACCAGTTGTAGAATTGCACACAATTTAGGTATCCTGCTGATGAACAGTAACTGCTTTGCTATATATTTTTTTCAGCAGCATTCTAGTTTAATATGTCTGTTCAGATATCTATTTCTCCCGCACATTCTTGGAGCTCTTCAGCATTCCATAATGGAAGATAAAAATTTGTTTTCACCGTGCACTGCATGCACTAGTAGAATGGATGGGTAGAACGTTTGAAAGAACAAGCTACCCTCCACTAGTACTGTTTGGCCAGAACCATAACGCATGCGCATAACAGGCCTCATCCGAGTAACTACATAGTAAGTAACTGGAGCAACCGTTGACAGCTGTTTCGTTCTGTTATAGGACTCATCAGCACGGTATAGCATTGTAATTGTACACCTCATTGTAACTGTACACCTGGAGAAGGCTGATAATGGCCAATTGTTACTACGTCGTATTGGTTTCGCTTTTTTAATGTTTTAACTTTTGAAAAACATGTAAGCTTTATAACTTTTATTTTCATCATCCAAGCGTTAATTTAAGTTGGTTCTTTAAAAAAAAAGATTTTAAGTAATGTTTAAAAAATGTTAAGACGCCCGAATTATGAACTTTTGAAAAAGTATAGCACATCATAATTAAATTTGTTTTTGGTAAACAGTTTTAAAATATATATACATGGCGAGGACGTCCGAGGAAGACGTGGAAGACACAAGTGGAGAAGGAGAGCAAGAGTGTTGGTTTGGAGAAGGAGGATGCCTTGAATCAAGCGAGATGGAGAGTGGGAGTTGGAGAGATTGCCGTTAGAGTGGGGTAAATCCGGCTACCCCCGTTTACGGGGATAAACCCGGATCAAAACTGGATTGATGATATATAAACTAACGATATAAAACTACGTTTCTTTTTTATCTCGACATAATTAGCCTGATTTCAGATGGGGTATGGGTCCTGGTGAAGGACCCAGGCCCATTCTGAAAATCAGGATAATTGGTTGAAAATGTAATTTCAACAAGAATGGAACGTATACTAAAATATAATAAATATGTATACTAATATGTATACTATATTATATGCAAAATGTAAATATATAAAGAGAGAGTCTTGAATTCTTGTATATCATCTATATTAATTTGATTTATGTTTTTAGTTTACTTGATTTTGTTATTTAGGTTTGAAAAAAAACTGCACGTGCCGATTCTTGCTTGACAAGAATACATTCCAGTCAGTATTCTATTTCTCCTTATTGTGTAATGAGAGGTTCTTGACAATAAAATCTGGATATCAATTTTCTTTCTTAATATGGCTCTAATGAGAATACGATCCTTCTTCTTTATGTGTTTTACTAAGAATAGTTGCAATTGCCTACAAATGATAGAGGGTCAAGGGGTCCTACCAATTGCACAAATATCTTATACCCCCTGAAAAAAAACAGCAAATACTACTAGAGTCCAGTCCTTCTTCATGGCCCATCGGTATCACAACGACGTTGTTATGTTGACGGTACGAGTTCCTACCACTTGTACTTCTTTCATCGGTAAACGTGATAGAAGCACAAGTGATATAAACACGAGCGTCATCTGGCGAAAGTTCCTGATTCGAGCAAAATTTTGTACAAGTTCTCTTCCTTTATTTGCTTTTGTCTTCCATGCATCTATCTAGGTATTAAAAACAAACAACACCTGTTAACAATTTTTTCAAAATCTTGGTTGCCTAATTACCTGCCAGTCGATTTACCTAATTAATACCGAAATTGTATTGCTTGTGGGATGTGGTTGTATTAAAAAACATCAAGCTTAGTTGGCACAAAGCTGCTTTAAGCTCCATCTGATTTTATATCAAGCATTCTACAAATGTGTTCATTACCGGCTCAAAGCTATCGTAAACAACAGTGAGTCTGATTTTGGCAGATATTAAGGGCTGTTCCGGCCTTTTTTGGCCTCAGTAACATGGCATAGTTAATAATTAGGCTACCAATGTGGCCTTAGTGCCCAGTTCAATGGCTTCAAGATAGCGCCAACTATAGCTGATGTTTTGCATTACAGCAACATCCCACAAACATTACGTTTTCAAAAATACTAAATTAATCTTCTGTGGAAATCTAAGCCTGAGAACGTATTAACTATGCAATGTTAATCAGGCCTAAAAAAGATGAAACATTTATCCATGATTACTACAATTCAGGCTCATTATTATTTGCAGTAGATTTAAAGGACCGCTACCAACGTGGAATCAATGCCCAATTCAGTGGCTTCAAGATAGCTGCTTGCACATTTGTGCTGTCTATACTTGATTTATGTCTAACTACCGAACTTCCTACCGACATACCTACCAATGTATTCACTTCCCTAATAGAGAATCAAGTTACTTGGTTACTTACCTACCTAGCTTACCAACGATCTACTTACTTATGTACTTACTTCCATCAACCAAACTATCCATCCAGCCATCATTCCAACTATCCAAACATGCATCAATCCATATAGCAATTAATTCATTAACCTAACCATTCAATCCACCTAGTCATCTATCAGTCCACCTATCTATCAATCTGTCCATCTATACAACAACTATCCATCCATTCTACCATTACTACTAAAATTAAATACTCGTATTTAGCAACTGCATGGTGAAAATGATTTTTTCTCGGATTTGATGAGATATTTAAAATAGATTGGTTCTCATTTGCATAATTGGGTTTTGATGCCATTATTTTCTTAAAAATTTAAATCTGATGCTCTAAATTAAGAAAGTTGCTCGACTTAATGTGCTTTTTGAGAGTTTATGTTTGCAGGGCTAAAAACTTTCGCATTTTCCAAAATATTTTAGAATGTAATATAATGCAGCCATGACAGAGGGCAGGAGGCTGCCATCCAAGATGGCCGCCTTTGAAAGCTAACTAGATTTTAGAGGGTTTCCAAAGCCCACCAAACGTTTTGAGGCCTTTTTCTGATAAACTTTTTAATATAAGATATTTTCTAAATATAACCATGAAATTCTCTAATAGCTTACAACTTAATAACCAAAATCTAAAATATGCAAACTAGTAGGTGTGCTTTTTTGCATAACTCATCAAATCCAAGCAAAAATTATTTTCTGTATGCAGTTGATAAAAGCGAGGTATTGACAGCAGTCCCTTCAAAGAAATATGGTAACAGTGTCAAAATGTCAAATATTTTTAAAAATGGCCCTGAGTCACGTGACTCATGCAAAAACCTCTATTGTCATAGCTGTTACATAGTTTTATGTTGCTTTGGATCCACTATTAGTGACTGCCTGTGGTTTGAACTTTGCTTTTTTCGTTTTTTTACCCATTTGGTTTTACACGTTTTCAATTACAAGGCTTCTTCTATTTTTGTGCAAGTTTACTATGTTTGTTATGTTGGGATACCAAGGTAAAGTTGCCAATACTAATCTTCAAAACATGAAAGATAACATGGCGAGAAAAGTGGTTGACATTATGGAACCAACTAACATAAATAGCCCTAAAAACATTACCAAAGTGCTAAGAGTGGCCTTCATAATTTCACATTGGAATATTAACACGGAAACATAACAATGTTTCTTTTCAATGAGTTATATCAGGTACTGTTTGTCATTGGTATACAACATTTGAAAATCAAGTTGAATCAAGGTTTTTCAACTTATAAAAGTTAGGAGCAAATGTTAGGAAGTTTAATACAAAAATTTAAACATTCTTAAACAAAAGTAAAGGGTACGGTGAAACTTTATAATAATTCTAAACTCCATTTTTTACAAAACCATTTGAAAAACCCTTGATTATCAAACCATTTTTCTCTTTGTTATTAATGTTTAATTCAACTATATCTACATGATGTGACTGCTTCTCAAATAAACTGCTCATAATGTAACTCGTTCCATGTATCTCGTGATGAATGTATTGAGTTTTCAAAACTCTCTGTGCATGATAGTGAAAGCAGGTCATGGTTCAAGTTTCAGCTGAGGAAATTTTAAAGATCAGTTCCTCCTTGAAACAAAGTTGAAGCAAACTGCTGCTTCTCTTCTGTACTTAAATTTGTTTATGGGTTTTTCAACGGAGCCTTTCCTAGTTCCTAACTTAGTAGAATTGTTTTCAGCTTTCATATCTCTGGATATGTTTTAAAACTTAGCTTAAAAGCTCGTAAACCACTAAAACTTTACTGAGACTGAATTTTTAATGGTACTGAAATGAAATGGCGGAAAATTAATTTTTATAATGCTGCTTTAAATACAAAAGTTTATGCCGTTTTGCGACCAAATTATTGTATTACCAACACATTGTGACAAGATAACTTTACACGCTGGAAACTAATCAAAATTTTATATATGTTTTACCTTTTTACCAATTTTGATTCAAGCTCGTTACAGATTATTTGTCTTTAACAGAAGCGAGAAAGTACATAAATCCAGGCGCTGCAGATTGATAGAGGTTGATTTGAGCTGTTCAGTGCTAGTGGATTACCCTAGAACTAACACCTTCAACTGCAACTTCGTACATTTCAAGCCATGCGAATCTCCCGCTAGGAGATTGTTGTCTTTGAAGTATGGTTTCGCGTCGCTTGACTCTATAGAACAATAACGCACCATGATCTCTGACAATAAGGTAGCTCTAGAAAACGAAAATAGCATTTATAGACGAGCTCTGTACGGAAGTAGCATTTCATTGTGACAATATGCGAGGGGCTCGTTTGTATTTCGGGAATTGGGAATATTCAAATAAATCTAGGCGGTGTTTCCATCTCCTGTCGCGAGATGTAGAGCAACCCTGGCCAAACACAAAACGATACGTTGGTATACAGGTTCCTAAAACTCTCATTTTAAAAAATTAGATATAATTGACCTCTTTCAATGTGCACTATGACGCATTTTTTAATATATTGATTATTGACAAAACTAGTTAACAGACGCTCAAAGATCGTAAAATAAGTCTTATTACTACCAAATTTTATACAAGAGAGTTATATTATACAACTAATATAATTACTAACACTGATAAAATCACAATATTTCTGTCCGGCTATAAAATATTTTTTTGATATCTCGTGACAGCACTATACATTTACAATTATACTGAACAGGGCTGCAATGTAAACTTTAGTAATCCAGATCATGTTTTTATATTACGATTCCATAAAAATACGAAAGAGAATATGTAATAGCAATCTTGCTGTGTGAAGCTCAATGAATGAAACAACAATAACCATAAAGTTTAAGCGCCAAGCAAAGTCAGTCAGTAAAAACCAAATATAAATGAACATATTTCCAATTATTTAGCCTAATTTTTGAAAGCGTTTAATTAATTAGAAGAAAAACAGAATGAATCTTCATAAAGAGCACGCCATTCAAACACCTTGACAGCAATGAAACTGTTTGAAACACCTAACATGATAAAGATTATTTAATATTTCCAAAAAAAGGCACTAATATTCCAATTTTTAATTAAACTAATAGCATTGAAAAGGCGGACTCAACTGAGAGTCTTTGTTCTTGAGAGATTACAAAATAGCCCAAATCTGGCTGTATTGAAAAGTGGGTAAATGTCGGAACGTGAACAAAGAAAACTGAAAGAAAGGCTTCTCTGGTATATATGGGGTCCATGCTAAGCTCTCGTTTCGTTGGAGTCAAAACATGTACCCATATTGATCAACCAATATATTCTATTAAAAGTAAGAACAGCTACTAAAGGAATGTTTGTGATGCAAGAGTAGAAACATTTTTATTATCAAAATTCATATTTTGGAATGCTTAACAAACAAAATTTTACCTTGGCCTTCGGTTTTTAACTGTAGACGTCTTGCCGCTTTTTATCCTTTCCAGTTTCTAAGTCGAAACTGACTGAAACCAACAACTGGTTTTGAAACAAAATACTGTATCCTGTTAGATATTGATGAGCATTTTAAATTCAGTTATTAAAATTTTGTTGTGGTTATTTTGTAATCATAAATCTCAAGGCAGGGGTTTTGTGATCTCTTTGATCCAATTCAATTTAGCCCGAGGGAAGCGGTTTAGCAGCACTCCCACATAATGCACGCACTTTGCCATTCATTGTGTCGGGCAATAAATAAAAACTAAATGTGCTTTGGTCAAAGTATTGTTGCTGGGCCATTTTAATCTGCCTAAAGATTAGGGATAATAAAATATATCAAAAAGAAGTCAGTATATATCTTTCGGTAATATAAAGATTCACTCAAGAAGTTGGCGTAGCGTGCACGCTGAAATGAGCAGCAAGTCTAAACTCACTCCTGTGTGAGCTGTTGTTCTGTCATGATAACTGAAAAAAAATAAAATGAAAGAATTGATTTTCCAAAACTCACTTTTGAATAGGAATTTGATAACACAGATCATTCTGTGGTATAAACTATTTTTGAAATCTCGAGCTTTCACCAGGTTGATACGGAGACACTACTGAAAAACCAAACGGTCAGAAATAATTTGTTTGAAAGAGCTATTAACTGCCGGAGACAGGTCAAGAGGCCATTCGGCTTTGCATGTGCCGGCACAGTCAAAGAATAGTGCAGTCATATGTCTTTTGAAAACAATTTATATCTGTTGTTACCGAGGTTGCTACTTGCTAGCTAAATAAGATACGATAATGTGCCCAGTTTAAAACAAAATGTTCTCTTTCGGTGGTGTTAGCAATTGCTTTAAATATTTTAAATGAGAACTTGTGAAAACCAAGAACATTGAGCAGAAAATGCTCCAGTATGTCTAAATCAAAAATCAAAACCCAAAGTATGGAACTCTGATCTCACCAAATGACTGATAGGGTTTTTCTAGTATAAAGATATTAGGGATTCCATTTTTCTCCCAATTGTGATTACGCCCAATATTATATAATGATTTATTGTACTTTTATAATCAAAGAAAGTGTTTTAATACTCAAGCTGAATGAGTTATTCTGATTGTATTTCAGAATATAGATAATATAAATCCTTCTTTTCTAATCCCCAATTAGATTGTCGGCAAAGTAAATTCAAAGCCAAACGACGTTCCATATAAGGGAACGAAATGTTCCCCAACAATATGTTCGAAGTCTGTTTTCACCATTCTTAAACTTTAATCTAGAATAGAAAAAATAAAGAAAACTAATATAATACTAAGACCAGAATATGAGCGAGAAAATCTTAGGGTAAGACAAAGCTAAATAGTTTTTTTTTTCATGTTGACATTCTTGCTCAATGGCAATCCATGCGGTATTATATACCCCGCTACCTGCATGTTAAACATGATTTTATCAGTTTATGGAAAGATATGCTCCAGCTAGCACAAGGAAAAAAAATGCTATCTTTCTGTAAAACAGAAAGTGTAAACTAAAGGAAACAGAATATTGCCATAACGTAACACAAGGTTGTTAGCCTCGTGACTGAACGCCCCTGTTTACATAAACTACGAGCTAAGACCACCATTTTGAATTCACTAATTTGTAAATGGTTTTTCGTTTCCAAGTACTGAGTAAAACGTGGTGTACTGTCTGTGAAAGCACCGAAACCCTTTCATCTGCACTCCTTTACTAGATTAAAGTAAAAAACGTCATTGAAAGACATTTTATAGTAAAGAAAAACCTGGAAGTTATATGCAAACGGAGGTAAAAGAAGGGCCGGTTATATGATTAACACGTTTTTGAACGAGTGTTGAGAAAAATCGAGAACTGAAATTGTCTATAATTTTCTTTTTCAATGTTCTAACTGAAATAAAAGACTTTGCATGTTATAAGGAATAAAGTGTGCCATATTCAAATGTAATAAACAATGGACTTCGAGTATGAAAGATATCTCGGCATAACGATTCGAAAACTCTGTGGACTGAACAGAATCAGTCAAACTGATGAAATAAAACAAACATTATCTACATTTTCTTCCTTTTTAGAAAAAAGTACTTGTTTTTCAGCAGAAGTTTGAAATTTACATTTAAAATGCATAAAACAATTGACATTATTAAAACTTGAAACTGACAAGAAGTAACGATACATCTATACAAGAAATTGAAATGTTCATCTATTGAAACTGACGACTTTTATCACTTTTGCTTTGAAGAGTTTGAAGAATTTGAAGAAACTCCACATATTTAGTATGATTTTTGGAACGAAAAATTAAACTTCCTTTTGTTCTGTAACTAAAATAAGTCTGTTAAACGCCGTCAATATAGCTATCACACATATGAACACTTACCCGCTGCTCAAATTGGCCCACCAGCAATATATTCTGAGTTTTGGTTCGGTTTCGACGTTTCATTTTGCGAGTATGCTTGTGTTTCCGTTTGAAAATGATTACAAAACTCCCGAAATTTAACTTCTGGAATCGATAGTTATCGAATCTGTGAATACAAGGTGTATTTTTTTTTCATATTCGATTTTCCGTTGCGATGAAAATCGGGCGCCTTATAGCAACATTTCACCAGTACCTCTGAGGTCAAACTTGAATTTCAGAAACAAATGGAAGATTTGTAACTTGCCTTTACCCAGAGCTAGGAAAGTTTTTGTGTTAAAGATTTTTAGCGTGAGTTGTAGATTATTGTATCTGTTTCATTTTCTGGTTGAAGCAACAAACTACTTAAGTTATCCAATCGCAAAGCGAGTCAGCCCCGAAGCGCTACAAGCCAAAAATAGCTCGCACGCATGGTCCGTCACGAATTCCTTTGCCTTACCAAGTAAAAAGCTATTGTATTTGAGTATTACTGCAAAACATTTACAAAACGCATCAATAATAAAATTTTATCAAGAAAGGTTGAGAAATTTTCATTATTCACTGTTGATATCGGTTAAAAGTTTCTCGTGACTGTTTTACCAAATTTAATTCTACTTCAAACCACCTGACATTGACCAACGCTCCTCCAATCAGCGTTAGTGGAACATAAGGTCACGACACTTCAAGTTGATCTGAGTATTAAAAGAATGCAAACGACGCCCGTTCGTCTTTGCCTAATATCCGATTTTGGTCATACAGTTAATGTATAAGTCTTTAATTTTCAAAGATCATTCCAATTTTATCGGGAAACTTACTATTTTGAAAAGACGCGGTTGACATCTCAAAATTTATTCATTACTGAATAAGTGAATTTATTATTAGCTAGAAAAAAGTAAATATCATTTAAGACAAACTTCCGCAATTTACAAAACTGATTCAGTTGAGTAAATATTAATGCAAACCAGCTACAAACTTGAAATATATCGATTTTCTGACTCTTTTCAATGGTGATCAGCCAGTAAATGATTTCAACCGCATTTTTGCCTTTCCAAAAAGCTATATTTCAGTACCCGTTGGGGCATCTCTCCACTTTCCAGGTTTCCGTGCAGGTCTAAAGGCAGATCCACTTGCGGTAATGAGTTATCAGAACTTTGTTTTCACTAGTAAATATTCGAAAAGGGCAATTTTCCCCACATTTCAAAGCTTCCTGTTTGGGCTAAATTGTCATATGATGAAAAAGATGCTTGTCTTCGACTTTGGTTTGTTTTATAAACAAATGATTTTCTTTGAAATCACAATATGGTAGTGATTTTGGTCGAACTTAATAAAAATAAAAGTTTTATGTGGATTTTAAATACTAATAGTAATAAGTATAAAAACTTGGAAATTCTGTTTTTCATGTGATTG
>ERZ1740055.561-NODE-561-length-10642-cov-10.616889_pt1 | contig 10642 bp, 8 predicted proteins | sample MGYA00581747_ERZ1740055 | MGnify/ENA primary metagenome ERZ1740055 (study PRJEB43018, sample SAMN04849739) | marine metagenome | isolation source: floating plastic debris | place: Pacific Ocean | collected 2008-08-28 | study: EMG produced TPA metagenomics assembly...
CCACGCGGTATATCCATGATCACCACGCGGTATATCCATGATCACCACGCGGTATATCCATGATCACCACGCGGTATGCAAAGGCCAACAACAAATACATGAAGGAGTATAACGTAAATCATCAATCGGATTACATCGCTTATTTTGTCATCAGCAATCTCTTTGCGGCATTTTGCATTTGCGGCATTTGGCATTTGTGGTATTTTGCATTTGCGACATATTGCATTTGTGGTATTTTACATTTGCTGTATTTGAAGAAACCTCATTCAAACCGTCCATTGGATTACATCACATATTTTGAAGCCAACAATTTATACGAATAGGCTATGTGTAAGAAGCTTCCCACTCATGGTTTCAGATGGATGACAGAAAAGGAGCTCAAGAATTGGCGAAATCTTCCATGCATCCTTGAAGTTGACCTCCATTATCCCGACCACCTTCACGACTTGCACAATGACTATCCACTCGCTCCGGAGAGACTGGATGCAGGTTGTGTCGACAAATTGATGCCAAACTTGCGAGACAAGGAAAAGTATGTGATTCATCACCAAGCTCTGAAACAATGCGTGGAGCTCGGACTGGAAGTCACCAAAATTCATCGAGGAATAACCTTCGAAGAGTCTGAATGGCTGAAGCCTTATATAGATTTGAATACCAAGCTACGTACAAAAGCCGCAATTTCTTCAAATTGATGAATAACTCTGTGTTCGGAAAGGCGATGGAGAACATCAAAAACAGAGTCAACATAGAATTGGTAAGCAGTGAAGCAAAAGCTAGGAAGTTTATATCTGAACCAAAATACGAAGATAGGAAAATCTTCAGCGAGAATCTTATTGCGATTCATGTGAAAAAGAAGAAGTTAACTATGAACAAACCTGTTTACCTAGGTATGTCCATCCTCGATCTTTCTAAGACTCTGATGTACAAATTCCACTAAGGCTACATTAAGCAAAAGTATAGTGAAAAAGCCAAGCTTTGATACAGACAGTTTGATGTATCTTATCAGAACTGATGATGTATACAAGGACATTTCTCCCGATGTAAGAGAGATGTTTGACACCTGTGAATACCCACCCGATCATCCATCAGGCATTCCGACTGGTGTTAACAAGAAAGTTCTCGATATGTTCAAAGATGAGGTCAAAGGTAAACAAATCGATGCGTTTGTTGGTTTACGAGCTAAATTATACACATACAAGATGGATGAAGGACAAGAAGAAGAGAAGAAGTGCAAGGGTATCGCCAAATGAGTCGCGAAGAACAACATAACTTTAGATGATTACAAAGATTGTCTTTTCAATCAAAATATACATGATAGAAGGATGAATATCATACGATGTTATGAACATAACGTTTACACTGAGACTGTAAATAAGGTGGCATTATCCCATGAGGATGACAAGCGGATTATCCGCGAAGATCGCATCCATACTTACGCTTATGGTCATTTCAGAACGAAGTCTGGAGGTAACTCTGTATCTTCGGGAACTACTTGAAGTTCGTCTCTGACAAACGATCGTTTTGGCGAGCCTTGACTTCTATCTAGGTAATACAACACAGGTTGGTTATTTTCCACCACAGTTCTTTAAAACCAAAAATCCCCAAACTCCATGTGGGATCTGTAGCACGTCGTGCATCACCTCCTTCGTATTCTCCTGGAGCAAGTAAATATCTTACTTTTACACTAGGGGGAAGTATCAGTTCATCATGTCCAACAAGTCGTTTGTAATCTATCTTACTCACACCAACTTCTTTCAAACCTAAAGCCTCAACAGGTTATTTTCCTGTCACACGCTTCGTCTTACCATTCATCGACTTCAGTACACCTCGCAACCTATTCACCCAAACCCTACTCCTCTCACCTTCATCGATTAACATCTCTTGAGCGTATTAATGACTGAATAATTTCTCAGACAATCTTCTATTTGCTCTTTCCACCAAGGCTTGTGCTCTATGAATTTTAGCTTCGCTTCGATTCTTTGAATACGTACTCCGTGTTTTTCCACCAACTTGGTGGCATCACCCATGAACTCTTTCCCAGGATCAACGATCAAAGTATGTGTAAATTTCAACTTCTTCCTCGAATAGATCCTTTCAAACGCTTTGGCAACTCGAGAAGAATTTTAACTAGATAATGGTTCAGCATCAATATATCTCGAAGCAATATCCACCACTACCAAAGCATATCATGTCTCCATGATCACTAGGTAAAAGCAACAAATCTGCCTGATGAATGTAGTTCGGTTTGTCAACAACCCAATGTGGTCTCGGTATGTACTTCGGAGACAGCAAATAAATCTGCCACAAAGCTTGCTTCTCAAGCCTTTTTCTACTCACATCTTTAGAAACTTTTGCAGCCACCGACAATTTCGTCACAGCTTCGCTACCTTTCCAGTAACCTTTCTCGCTGTAAAAAATCTTCGATAGCTTGTTTTCCATCTCTAAAACGATTTTAAAGTTACCAACGCTTCACTCTAAAATACCATGAGTCAGGCTATCTCGGAAATACTCAATCCAAACAGGAACCCACGAGAAGCTTTTGGTTTGAAAGCCGAAGCAACTTTGAATCGGATCACACTGAACCCATCTTCTGTGAACCCTGGTGAAACATTGTACGTTAACACACCAAAACTCGTAGAGGGCATCGTCATCGTTCAAGGCAGTGTTGCACTTCTATTCAATCTAAATGTCGCAGGTCACGCGAATAATACTCTCGTGAACAACGTTGGCCAAAACTTGGTGACGAGTCTGAAGGTGAAATTCGGAGGAGAGATTTTGCAAGATACTCAAAGATATGATCTACTCCAGACTTACAATGATCTATTCCTCACCAAGAAAGAAAGGGAAGATCGATTGAAGCAAGGTATCTCATCGACAAACATGCAGAAACTCCGCACCAATGCAGGTGACAAAGTCACCACAGGTGCTGGTGAGGTGGCGCTCGCAGCTGTGCATAACACCAAGTACCGCATCCCATTGGATAATTCGGTTCTGAATGAGCTTGGTGTCTACTACCCAAAAGCTTTCCCGAATCATCTTCAATTTGAGTTGACATTCGCTCCTGTGGCTGACATTGCCATCTACTCTGATGTCACCAAAGCTCCGAATTACACCATTACGAACTTGGAGTTGGAGTACCAAGCCATTTCGAGCAAGAGCTTCGTACCAATCTGGGAAAGGTTTCTTCTATGAGAACATTCTCCTTCACAAAACATTCACCATCTCCAAACCGAATGACAGCGTTATCAATGAACATGTATTCAAGGAGATCCATGACTGGGATATTTGCGTCAGAAAACCTTTTGTTAAGATAACAGAACAACAGAAAATCTATAGAGTTAGCGATGATGGTCTGGTTGAACTATTTGGTTTTAACCGAGGGATGTTCACCATCGAGGATCTACAACGTGCTTTTACTAGAGTTAGTTTTTCCATAGATAGATAGTTTGATATATATTATACTTATACTTTGTTTTAATTCAATTATTTTGATTTTTACAAATGACACAATATTTTGTCATATGACCAAGCATTTGCGTATTTTTTGTGTATATTTTATGTATTTTGCGCATGCGCGCAAATATTTTAGCGTGATACGTCAAAATTGACAGGAATTTACGCTTAAAATTTTTCTACATCGAAATTAACGAGAATTTACATTAAAAAACGTTTTTGGCCTGGAACCCCCAAATCCTCTCTACTCCTCTTTTTCTCCATCAGTTTTGCACCACGCATTGCTCTCACAATAGCTCTCTCGGTCCTTCTCAAAATTGCCATTTCATTTTCCCTCAAACACCATGTCTCACTCCCATATAACATCGCCGATCTTACACAACTCCGATAAACCATTCCTTTCGTTTTAAGCGAGAACATTTTTGAGTTCAGCAACTCTCCGCATTTCTTGAACTTCACCCACCCAATTCTTCCACTTGCTGTCACAGCTGCCTTACAACCACCACTTGCATTCACCTTATCCCCCAAATAACAGAAACCTCTCACTGTTTCAACCTCTTCACACAACTCCTCCACGGGTTCTACTAATCCATCAACTTGCACCTTGCATCTTCCACACATAAAATCTCTTCCCAACCTCGGGGTCACCCGCTTTACTTTCGCGCATCTTCCATGGATGCATTTCCCGCATTTCACACACAACACTGAATTTTCCATTACTTGCTTCCCACAATACCACATGGATTTACCTTACTTACAGACACTTCACCTTCTGCACCACTCACTACCACTTTTGTCTTCCCGCCGTTCACCCTCAACTCCTTGCTCTTGAATGCCCCCTTCCATTTCCAGAACTTCTCCCTCAGTCCTGGAAAATTTGTGTTAACTTGAGAATAAAACAACTTTTAACACTAATGTTTCTATCTTAAAATATTAAATTGCATTTTGTTTTTGTGGTGAGCGTTTGACCTTTTTTGATCTTCTAAATTTGTTATTTGAACTTTGTTTACCATAAACTAATGCGCGCTTTTATCTACTCAAATCAGTTGTCTCCCAATTCATCTCCGGGTGTTTACATTCTTCGGTTTTTATTACTTCAAAACAGTTGTAACTTTCAGAAGTGGGCAACACCTAAATTAACTACTGTCGTTGGAAACATTTAAATTTTTCTTTAGCGAATATATTGTTCTATACTTATCCATGCTCTCAAAAATACAATTTAATTTACTTGACACGATGAAAGTTGTAAAATCCATGTTCTAAAGGCACTTAAAGCCTTTTACACATGAAAAAAAAAGCTTTCAAAAGTTTGTCTTTTGTTTCATGTGTTTATTTGCTCACTCAATTTGAAATATGACCCAAGCCGCACTGATGACACAAAATTCGCGCATGCGTTGTTCATGCTCAACACTCTGGCAAAAAAAAAATAAACAACAGAACCATTCCTAGACTCGTTGCCTTTGGGCACGAGTAGTTATAAGTTATTATTTATTTTCAAATTTATATTTACTATATATTTCCTAGCAATGTGGTCACGTACTGGAAAATCTTATATCCGGAATAAACAGGAGTCGGTTAGATTAAAAACAACATGGTGCCAACAAAATGCATCAATCCATGAAAACGAATCAGCAAGAAAAAGAATAATTACTGTATTGTGTTTCTCCGATTGTTTAGAGTAATAAATTCTAAACACGTACTCGTCAAGCCAAAAAGTTTGAACTCTCATGTGCACGTTTTGTCATTATATTAATAGTTTTGTTATCCAAAGAAACAAAATATTGGGAAAACATCTAGTATGTCGGTTGCCAGAGCCAGAACAAGAGCCAAGTTTGTGTTTGTTTGTCAGCATGATTGGTGTTTTCGTTTGTAAAATTTGAACAATATTACACTTGTCAGACTTGTACAGGCAAACGACTCATGGCTGTTTTACGGTGTTAACACAACGTTTTTTGTAGAAGAACAACGAGGCTTCTTTATTGGCTTGATTGAAAGATTAAAAACATTTTAAAATACAAAGCAAGTGTCAAGTGATACTTTGATTTCATTCTGCAACAACACTTGTAAACAATGTTTATAAAAAGCATACCACAAGAATCTGACTGTTGATTTTGAGGTACGCACGTACGCGCCATCGTAGTCAAAATGTTTGCAGCGCAACCTAACAATCAGGAAATTATAAGGAACTTCTACCAAATCTTTGGATATAACATTTTAAAAAAGTATAAACGAAAAAAAACATATTGTCTGTCGATTTGAGGAACATTCTTTCATAATTACAACTATTTAAAATGCTGAACCAATTATTATTTAGGTCTTCAAATCATTCCCGATATATTGATGACAATATTCGACATTAACAAAACTGCCAGTTCCGGTGTGGGTGGAGCTGATATGATTAGTCGACTGATGCTTTCAAAATAATTATGTTCAAAAAAGTTTTACAAGTTTTAAATTAAATTCAAGTAGTTATGCAGGTATTCATTTCGTCATTTAGCTCAAAATACTAGCGAAATTACACAACTTCCCATTGACAATGAAGGGTTTAATTGTGTTTTTGTTTGTGAATTGAATTTTTTGTATTGTTATTCATTGCTCATTTTATATTTCCAATAAACAGTGTAACGCAATGTTAAGGACGCTGTTTTTTTGTTTTTTTGTTTTTTTTTTATAACAACCAGTAACTTTCTGCTGAGGCTGGGCTGTTCTTTACTTTTTGGCTATTTCAGTTTCAAATTGTTCTTATTTTCTGATATTTACAAATCAGCACTAAATTTGCCTTAGTGAAGTAGTAATATATACCATAATATTGTTGCAAAACTGAACAGAATCCAAACAAAACGTTTTATCATACAGTATCGTACATAATGCAATGTTCACCATAGAAGCATTCAAGTTTTTGTTACCATTTTCGGCTACTTTTAAAAAATGAAAGAAGCGGTTAGAAATTATTGTGAACCGTCACTTATATGTACATTTCAATCTGCGTGCAAGAATTTTAAATCAAAACTTCAGCCTCGTGATTGTTCTTAGCTTGTTTTTAATCTTTGGGCATATCTCAGCTTGGGTGTCCTTATAGAGCTTGTTCTTATAGAAAAAAAGCGTGCAGTGTTTTTCCTTAGTATACCGCTAATCTAAGTATGAGTTGGAGTTTTAGTTCTGAAGATCAAAGTAGATGACTTATATTTTTAATGTACCATGTAAATAGTTTCAAATTTTATCACCTTATATAATATTTTTTATTCTTAGTATTTTAACATTTGTCGTAAACAGTTTTAGATTTTATCATTTTAATATTTCATATTTTTAGTATTTTAGGATTTTAACATTGTTACTTTTTTTAAAATGTTTAGGGCTTCCATTGTTAACGGTGATTTGTTTTACAAATTACTGCGGTATTACCCTGTTAAAATAAAAGTATCTATTAATGCGCTGTGTGTTTTGGCTAGTATTTTTAGCAAGCTGTTTACTCAGTCATAACATTTATAAATCAATAAAACCAATCCTAAAGTTAGTCTCTGCCTCAGCCAAAACAGGGCAGTTTTTAAGCGACTACCATTCATAGTACTCATTAGTAGTGACAGAACTGGTGTCAGTGGTGAAAGATTGCTGTCATCAGACATAAACATCACAAGAACATTAACAGCCGCTAGAATCTCGCGAAAGAACACGAGGTAAACATGAGTTATCTTACGTTAAGCAAGTGAATACAGTTACACACATTTTTTAAAATAGTAAAAAAAAAACAAGTGTTACCTCTTGCTGAGTTTCTTCGTGATCTTCGCATGCTTTGATTTTGATCGCCGTAATGAAGACACATTCTTTGAGAATCGGTCACGAAATTTGAGGTCACGAAAATAACAAAAACAAACACAAAAGAAAACTACAGGAACAGTAAGAAAAAGAAACAACAAATTCACGGTAAGTTTGGACTTTGCTGAGTTTATATAATGACGATTAAAGTGTTTTCGTGTGTGTAGTCGGATTAAACTGAATTTGCTGCTTAGTTACTTTCTTTTGAATGGAAATAAGTTAAATCTTTTATTTTACCATGACAAAAAATAAAATATATTTAGTTTATTGGAAATGGCCAGAATTTTGGTATAGATGAAAGTTAATGAGTTTTGTACTGCGATGGGCGGACTCGTTTGACGCACTTTGCACTCGAAGTTTAGTCAATTCATAATTTATGTTTCATTCTTCCAGCATATATTTTATATAAATTAAGTAATTATAAACCAGACGTTCCAAGAATCAGCCTTTTGTTAGAGCTACAGTATCCAAGAAGTATTGTCCAGCTTGGATGTGCAGCTTGGCATGGAAGACCCACTCTGACTGTGCAGTTTAATACGTCATTGGTCAGGTGTGTCATTTGCGTCACGTGGTAACCAGTGATTGAAAACATGGCGGAAAGAATTGTTCGAAGTAGTGTTCATTGACTCTCTACCCTAGGCCTTGAGAAGCGGAGTTGACTGTTGTCAAAGGTTTTACAAAAGGAAGCAGCAGCGAGCAAGAATCCTTTCTAAACTGACACTTGAATATGTGGTGCTTCGGACATTTGTTAAAAACACTTTTATTTTTTTGTATGCATTTAAAAGCCGTGTCGTGTTTCTATGAGGAAAAACCGCACGATGATTACACAAAGGCAATTTTGAACATTACGTTTTGCGATTCCTTAAAGAAGAACTGCCACAGTAGATCAGGCGACGGAAAATTCGGATCTAACAGTCCTAGAGAACATGTTAAAGGGTGGCTTGTCGTGTTAGATGAAAACAACCGAAATGGTTGTCAAACGTTCAGTAGAGCAGTCAGTCCCGACCTCAAACCAACAATTATGTTGGTTGTTCGTGGAGAATGCAAATTTCGAGACAAAATACGAAACGCCTTCAAGCATAATGCTTCTGCAGTCATAATTTACAACAATCAAGATAAAGATGAAACCGTTGAGATGGAGGATGGAGCAGGATATATTGTATCAGTTAGCGTGACACAGCTTTTAGGTGAAAATCTTGCCTCAAAACTCAAGAATGCCACTATTTATGTTCAAATTACAGCAGGCCAGCATTATCGCACGGGAAAGTGGAAAGTTAATCCAACATCTGTACTCTTCGTCTCTGTTTCGTTTATTGTCCTTATGGTTATATCTTTAGCGTGGCTGGTATTTTATTATGTCCAGCGATTTCGCTATGTCCACGCTCGTGATAAAACCGAGGTAAGATGAGGCCGTTATTTGTGTTTGTTTCTGTTCGATTTTAGTCGGGGTTTTTCTTAGTAAAGAATCTCTGCTAAAATCCGACTAGAGACGGTTATTGTTGTGTTAGAACAAAGAACTTGTCATCAAGCTCGCTTAAGTTTGTTTTGATATATTTAATGCTAAAATGTATTTTGCATTTTTTAAAATGCTTTTAAAAACGAATTTCGACGATGGATTACTAGTCGAAACTGTGGTTTTCTGATATAGCATTTTTATATTCTACTTTTTCGTCTTTCGTAAATCTAAACAAAAGAATTTGTTGTCGTCATAAACTGCATGCTTTCAGAACCATAAATGATACCCGCTGTTTTTTTATTGATTTTACTTTGCTACTACATTTTTCGCTTCTGAATCGAAGTCCCCATGGAACAGTACCGTATTGCTAATTACCATTCATGTATTCCCAAACATACGCAGTAAGAATTGTTCTTAGTTCCGCTTTACCATGATTTCGGAGTCTTGTCATTTTTATTACCTTTGTAAAATATTTCACACTTAAATGTAATGGGATTAGAGTTTAATATAGTAGAAAAAGGAATCAGTTCCAATGTCCCGAAACTTATTTCCGAAAAATTTTCGGTTATCGTATTTCCCTACCAGTTGACATTTGAATAACAATCATCCTTGCGCATCCTTGCTTCATAGCCATCAGACACGACAAAAATTTTGAAAATCGGTTTGCGTGAGTTAAGAAGCTTTAGATTTAGCGTAAGGCCGAGAATTCTCAGCGACCGAAGAAGCTTTGGTAGTCGAAGATCATCCTATCCAAAGCTGCTTGCAAATGCTTGCAAATCATTCAAGTTCCGGTACTAATCTTGTATTTGCTCGGTGGTTACCACATTACGTACTTCACAACTTGGTTTCATATTTTACCTAATTTATGAATCTACTTCTTGCACTGAGAATAGTAATATTGTTTCTTTAATTTTATGTCGCGGATAGACTTAGAGTTGCAATTGTCCATTTGCGTGAATTGTTTTTAGATATCTTGGGCCAGAAATTTCCATTGATTTTATAGCGTTATTGACATAAGTGCATTGTTGAAAACCATTGTTGGAACCATATAAAAGAGAAAACAGTTTTTCATTTTGGCTCAATAGCAATTAAGTTTGTACGATTCAGATCTTCATATTTTATAGTACCATGATTAAATTTCAGAGTTACATTATTTTACGCAGTTTTTTTTTAAGAAACGATACAACTGGTTTGTCTAAAAATTTCGATAAAACTTGAGAAATGATTTTGTCAGTTCTTTTGAATGTGAAATTGTTTGGATAGTCGTTCAAACATCAACAGACATTTTTTGAAACATTTTAAAAACTTGGCTCTTGTTCAACATTCTATTAGAGTTTAAATTTCCTCGCCAGAAAAATACTTTTATTCCTTTTACTTCAGTTTACGTCCAGTTTATATAACAATCTTGTATAATTTTTAATGTTTGTACTTATGTTTTTTTCTGGCAAATAAATAAACTGAAACTGAAACTGAATTCTTCATTTCAAAAACTGTTTGGTTATTTATTTGCCACTGCAGGTTTTGGGCTTTTTCTCTGTGTATGCATTCTCTAGTTTCTATATATCGCTATTGCAATGTACCATATAGAAGAATATAATACCTAACCTGTAGAGTTTGTTTAAGAGGGTTTCATACTTTCCACACAGACATACTTTCCTGTTAAAATGCTTTTTGATTAAAATTTGTTTGCTGATATAAGTTAAATTAACTTGCTGCAGACTATAAATCTTTTGTTTGTTATTTTTGCCAGAAACGGTTAACCTCAGCTGCCAAAAAGGCAATTGGCAAACTTCCAGTTCGAACTGTGAGCAAGAGGGTAAGTTAAGTAATTTTCATGTTTGCCTGATTATTTCATATTTTCATTCCAGTTAAATGTTGTACCACAGGCAACCCAAGCTCAGTGTGTGTGGTAAAATTAGT
>ERZ1740055.562-NODE-562-length-10641-cov-9.232571_pt1 | contig 10641 bp, 4 predicted proteins | sample MGYA00581747_ERZ1740055 | MGnify/ENA primary metagenome ERZ1740055 (study PRJEB43018, sample SAMN04849739) | marine metagenome | isolation source: floating plastic debris | place: Pacific Ocean | collected 2008-08-28 | study: EMG produced TPA metagenomics assembly...
TTGTCCCCGGTCCCACGCGTACCACGAGTAAAGGCTTAATGAGCCTCTTGTTTCTCTTATGCCTACACTTCAGTCTTGAGTAATTGCTAAATTTGAATTTTTTTTAAAAAGCAGCACACAAGCCAGACATTTTGCTAGTGAAACAATTAGGGTACTGCCAAAATGCTGATGCTTGGGTTCCTAGCAAGGGCTTAACCAGGGATAGTGTAGAAGGTGACTTGTCATCTTCTTTTTGAAAAAAGTGTATAATATCAAATTATATCCAGTCACCCAATTTCTTTTCTCGTGTCTGATAGAACTTTCTTCAAAGTCAGCCCTTGGCTAGACAAAATATTTCTGCAACCTTTTTGTATTTTTCTGAAAGTGTGCAACTAATATCAACCATTCTACAGTGGATCAGGAATTCACAAGTCAGCTCCTCATATACTCTTTGAAGAAATCAGTTATAATAACTCGTGTTTTGGTACCTTGGTTAGTTGAGATACTGTACCTCCTATCTGCAGTGACTCCAGTGTCACCTGCAGTGTTTTGCATGATGGCTCTTAATGTTATCTCATCGATTCCCACATTTTTGATTTCGCAATAGTTGTGCAATATGAAACAGGTATAGGTTATTGTTTGGGGTATCTTCTAGCCTGAAATTCATACATCTTGTAAGAATTTGCCACCTAGCTTTTAGTCTTCCAAAAGCACACTCTATTTAATTTGATTGCGGACACTTCGTAGCATTGTATTGAACATGACCTGCTCATTACTGTAACATGTTGAATACTCCTTAATACAATGTGGTAGTTGGGGATATGCTGGGTCCCTATCAAGAGAATGGGCACCTTATCTCTTCCAGGGTGTAATGTTCTATACAGTTTTGGAATTCTACCATCTTGCATAGCCTTATCTATATAAGAGTTGGCAAACACTTTAGCATCGTGAGTACCCCCTGGCCAATGAATGTCAACATCAAGAAATTTTCCTGTTGAATGACATACAGCCTGGACATTCAGGGAATACATCATTTTGTAGGAGAAATAGCTTTGGCTGTTCTCTGTGAGCTTTTCGATTTCAATGTGCGTACCATCCACACATCCTAGAACTTGTGGAAATCCAAACCTTTCCTGAAAAGAGGTGACTGATTGTTTGAGTTCATTGCCTCTTGGGACTTTTATATATTTGGGACCCAAATGATTACTGATAGCATAGCAAACCTTTCTAAAGGTTTTGGATACAGTAGGACCACTGACTCTAAGTGCATTGGCAGTTAAAGTAATACTTCCTGTATCCTTCAATAGGTGAAGAGTGATAGCTAGCTTCTTCTCAACAGGGAGCCCCATTCTTGGTGATGAAGGATCAGAAGAAATATATGGCCTTAATCCATCCGCCAATTGATCAAATTTTTCTTTAGGCATTCTGAAGTTTTTCACCCATTCTTCAGTTAAAGATTCACCAGTCCACATATTTATCCACCATTTATCTGTCCTTCCAGGAGCAACCCAAAATCTTTTTTTCTTAGGCGTCGACTTCAACTTCCTAATAGAAAGGCTGGACGTGTTTGTACTAGACAAAAATATGGCCCTCTGTTCTGTTTCAACGGCTCTGCTATTTCTAAGCAAAGATAGCATTAATATCGCAGACAACATTAACATACAAGACGTCCCAAGTAAGAGAAGTTGTAGGACGCAGAATGCGCGCGTATCCGCCATTTTGAAAAGATACACAGGTAACCCAAGTTTACGGTCCGACATTCAAGCTTTTTCGTTCCGTTCTCATGTAAAAAGCTACTAAAATATCGAAACCAACAAAAGTTCATACGGAGATGAGATCGTACTGGTCTCATGTAAACAGCGCCTAAGTTTGACTTGCATCATATCGAAGCAAAGTGTGGTGGGAGCTTTTGCTGTGCTTCGGTTTACAATTATGGTAGATTTCTTTCCTGCTGAGACGCTCAAAATATACCCAAACGAACACGCAGATTGTGGTAGACCCACACCAAGAGATGTCGAGCGTCAGTTTCGAAACGGGTCGTTCCACGAACCACTCGAAAGCCAAAGAACTCAAATGAACTCAACTCGACAACTGATACTCAGATGAACTCAAATGAAACTCAAATGAACTCAAATGTCTTACACGAATACTCAGAGAATACTAACTCTTTAGTAAGCAGGGACTTAATTGACAATTCCTCTGACGAGAGAGACAGAAGAAACAACATGAGGAACAATATGGACGCCGTATTTGATTCTTTCAAGACAACATTTAGTACATTTGCACAGGGAAAAAGCCTTGGACTTGCAGTGATTTTGAGGATAAGTTTTATATGCATTATAGTATTTTTGTTTACAATACTGAGTAGTTTTTTAAACAGTTTATCGTTCATACAAATAGCAGTACCGAGCGTGTTGACGGCTGTCTTCTGCATTGTTCTCGTTGTATAATATCTCATAATATCAACAACGAGTTTGATTTACTCTTCAGAAAATGACTGTAATGTATTTAAAGGAGCTGAACAACTATTTTTTTTTAATTCATCACGACAAAGAGCCGTTTTTAGTAGAGGAATACAGGTCTCGTTAAGCCAAAAATTTCTGTCTTATCAGCGTGTTGGACTTAAAAGTGGTGGTGTCGCACGTGACCGCGAACCAAGTCGTGCTTTGTTAATAAATGTAAGTTTATTCACGAAGAAGTAACGTGTCATCATGAAATCTATCACTCAAAGTTCGAAGCAATCACAACTTATGGTTCCTCATCTAAAATGAGGTGGAAATTACGGTGTAGAAAAGCACTTTACAAGAAAAAAAACCTTTCATACAAGGAAGGGATATGTGAATCATAATTATCATCAGCCCCTGTTGACAAATCCAAGTTCATAGACAAATAATGCTTGCCGTTCATCACATGTTTATAAGACTTTCAATCACAAAATCGGTCACTGTAAGTTTACCCTCAGTAGGGATGTTGAGAAAAATCCTGGACCTTCCACAGTAATTGATCCCAACAAAACAGTAAGATGCACATTTGGTTTGCCTGAGGAAGTTATGTAAACAAACAGCAGCCTTTGTTATAGTCTCAACTGTTTCGACTGATGCAATTATATGCTGACCAAATATTTGCCATCTTGCTCGCAACACACCAAATGCATTCTCTATCATCCTACGTGCTCTAGACAAACGATAATTAAATACTCGTTGATGTTCTGAAAGACCACGACTTGAAAATGGTCGCTGTAGCCATGTCTTCAAGCCAAATATGTCATCGCCCACTAAGAAGTAAGGAAGATCATCTTCAAATCCATTATGGGGTTCTTTCTCTGGCATTCCCAAACCGTTTTGTTCAAGGGCTTTGGCCATGGGAGAATTTGGCAACACGCCACTGTCATTGTTACTTCCATAGTCACCAATATCCACTAATGTGAACACATAATGAGCATCACACACAGCCATAAGGACTAGACTGAAAAAGCCCTTGTAATTGTGGTAAAGAGAACCACTGTTATTTGGGCATTTCATGGCTATATGTTTGCCATCGATAGCCCCGATGCAGTGAGGAATGTTCCAGAGGTTCTCAAACTCTTCAGCAATGTTTTTCCATTCTTCTGGTAATGTGGGTGGCCTAAGATACTCTTCATTGAGGGCTTCCCATATTGTTAGGCAGGTTTCACGAATAACAACACTCACAGTAGAAGCTCCCCGTCGATAGCCGAACGACATTGACCTCTGCTTATCACCCGAGGATAAATATCTCAAGGTAAGTGCAAGACGTTCTTCGGGTGGCAAAGGCTTTCTAAACCTGGTAGTTTTCTTTGAGATGATTGGGCCAACTTTACTGAGAAGGTAGTCGAAACTTTCGGGTGACATTCTCATGTATCTGTCAAATCATAATATTGTTTAGTAATATTATATATGTAATATACAAAAAGATAGTAATCGACAAATTAACAAAATATAATTTACAGGACAGTTTGCAACGCATATGTAGTAGGGACTGAAACATCGAATAGAGTGCAATATAATGCTCATGTATCGGTACGAGAGAAGTAAAAGAAGACACTCAGCGAAAATATAGCTCTCTATCACCCAGACGAAGTTCTCGCACAAGATTATAAAATTCTCCTTGTGCATGGCAACGCCGGAAAATCTCCCTCACCCAAAACCGTCTTGTCTTCACTTTTCTACCATCTTTTCTTCTTCTTCGTCTACGGAGGCGAATAAAATTGACGAAGATCAACGCATACAGAAATATTTCCCATTCGTCCACCATTTTGTTCTTTTGTGTTCAAGAGGGCCTGGGAACCAAAGTTCACAATAACTCCGAGCAACTGCGCTTGCGTATTCTCTTCTTTATTTCATGTTTGTTCACCCTTGGTGCCGCGTTTATTGCATTTTTATGTTATGTTTATCTTATTTCACAAGTGTGAACCGGGCTTTAGGAAACTGGGTATAGCAGCTCCTATCCAAATATTGTGCTGATAATCATAGCATGTCCTTTAATCTGACATCCATTTACATTCCACTTCTAACTCTAACCCCTTCTCCTTACCTACACTGCAACCTTACACTCTAAATATTACTCCCCCCACTAACACCTATCGCTTCCTACTCCCCACCTGCCACACACATCAAGTAACCGCAATTTTCGTCACAAAGCAGTTTTATTTGTACTCACCAAGGTTTGAACCTCCATATTCTGCATTTCAACTCAATTATCACTACTACTAAGCCACGCAAGCAATCAAGGCAAATTTTCTTATATTTTAAATTCAAATTCACTTTTTAGACGTAATATTATCACCAAGTTAAAAAAATTAACAAGTTAAAAAAAATCAACTAGTTAGAAAAGAATAACTAGTTAAAAACAAATTAACTAGTTGAAAACAAAATTTACCTGAATGAAACAAAAAATAACTTAGGAATTTAAAAAACGATCTCTGGCTAAAATGATTAAAAACTGATTAGAAAAAAATAACTGCAAAATATACACAGAAAAGTTTACTTGATTATTTTCAGCCTTTAACATTAAGTAACAGACAGAGGAACCCTTTAAAAAGAAAAAGGATCACCAATTTTGTTTGAACTGATGGAACTGAGGAAAACCTGTTTGAACAAACTCAATGTGACAGTGACCCACGTGTTACTCATTATTATTAATGATAACTATAAAATTAACATTTATAGAAAAACAAAGTAGAACTTTATTGATCTTTCATGTTACAGGTGAAACATTGTGAAATTCCCAGTTCAGATGTTTTGCCAGGCACACAGGAGAAAGATAAAAATGTGAGTATATCTTTAAACACTACATGTTTGACATGATTTAAGTTGGCTGTGCAGTTTATGATAGCCCAGTAAATATATGTTTGAATTTTTGGGTTTTTTTAATGCAATTCATGTAATGATTTAAAATTGCAGGACTGCAGTGATGCAAAGAGAATGACGATCTACAACCTCAGGCTGCATCAAGCCCAATCTGTTTGTAAAGAAATGCTGCTGTTGAAATGACACCAAAAGTGTGCAAAGTGGTTGTGAAGTCTGTCTGTGGAAAAATATTAAGTAGTGAAGAGATCTTGAAACTGCTCAGAAGGAGATTTTTAGTAACAGCAAGGCACCTTGCTTCGCTTACCCCATCTCAGCTGCTAGAAGTGGCAGCCAAAAAGTTATTAAGGGGCAAATATTGTGTGATCCCAGAGGGCACCAATACCAGTCAACTGACTGCCACTATGATAAAGGTGAACACGGAGATTGAACTGTGGACATTCTTTGACCAGCTCTAAAAGATTTGGTACCTTAAAAATAATCTTCTTAGAGTGTTTTTAAAGCACTATTTGTTTGCAAAAGCTATTTAAACAAAGCTGTTAGTGTACAAGCAAATTACTAAACTCAGGGTAAATATTGTTTTAAACTCCTGTTGTAAGTCCATGAAGGCATACCTGAACCCTAATCAAGCTGGTAAAGTGTTAAGGTGATGCATCACTAAAGACTAAATTTGGGCACTTTATACTTGGTTAATTGAAATATTCAGAAAGAACAAAATGAGAAATACCTCCATATATACCAATCAATTGATGTCTTTAGTGCTTATTGGTAGCTAGATATTGCCTTGGTTATGTTTTGATCACTCTATACAAAATCTTAGAAACCTGGCTTGCTTCATCATAATGTTTGAACCAGCCAGTTTTGAAAGGATTTATTCTGTATTGAGTCGTCGCAGCATAACCATGCTAATATATCACCACCAATTTGCAATAACATGCAGTGTTTTGGAAGGGAGGCATTCTTTTTTAGTCATGATCTCACGGACAATCTTAAGAAATCCCATAAAATCAAAAGTTTATCATCTGGGATGATATCACACTTTACCACTGGTTTTGCCTAAATAGGTGCTGCTTGGTATACTAGTGATTAAGTTTCTGAAAGTTGTGTTTTAAATTTTAAATTTGTTTTACTATTGTTTCAGTTTTTTTACTTCAATTAATATTGTAACATGTCATAGCCATTGGTATTAAAGTTTTATTTGTTCAATAGCTCTGATGTTTTATTCACATACACAATTGTAAAATCATATTACTGGGTGACAAAACAGTTAGTGGGATTGAACAACTAAAACCATTAAGGGAAAAGAAAATCATTTCATGTTGTTGAAGTAGGAATTTTGGTTCCCTATATGCAGTTGGGTCAGGAAAGGGATTTAAGTGGGAATGTAAGAACCCAATATTGAGAAAACATTGGCACAATATAAACCCATTATTGGTCTATATTTGAGACAGGAATATCCCATACTATGGGTTATTGGTGGGAACTTAATGCCCCATGAATGGGAGTTGTAGCATATTCCCAATTTTGGGTTTTCCCAATTTAATCCCATCCAAAAGCCTATTATTTCCCTTTTTAATCCAAAAATGAGAATTCTGAAATACTTCTTGTGAATTTCTTTACTGGTTTCTTCATTTATATCGTTGCTAGAAAATCCAAAAAATTGTCCTAAATTTATTTGCTGGGAGCTGCTCACAAAAACTTGATTTATAAAAATGGATTTGTTCAACAGTTACTGGATCAACAGAAGTACCTAAAAAAAGGAATTTGATTAAAAGTTTCTAGTTTTTTTTTTAATTCAGGAAATTATAGGTAAATATACTACTTTTTGTTGAAATAAAAGTGACATGTTCATGTAAGCTAAGGTTTGTACATCTTTAGGATTTGACCAAGAGCAAGGTAGTTCCGTGCAGGTTGGTTCTTTGGGTAAGGTGCTTTTACCTTCAGAGATGATGTTACAGAGTACAAGTAACAGAGCGCCAGAATAGTTGCAATCACCTCGTAACGTACAAGAGAAAAGAAGAAACTTACCTAACACCCAATCGAAAATAAATTTCTTGATAAAGCTGAATGTTGTCAAAAATCATATAAATATGCACATGCTGTACGACTTTCTAATGAATTTACAATGCATGAGGTAACTGTAACATTGTGCATGGACATAGTTCAAGTAAGAACCAGCATTTCATCTGAGAAGTTGTTAGTTGTGTATATTTGATTCAATTTTAAAGTGATGAGAAGCTAACTGCAGGTATCCATATCACAGAGAATGTGGTATTAAAACATTGACAACAAAAATTAATCAATTATTAGCACACATATTATGTGTACATTATAAAAAGGAAATTGGTCACTTACCCAACAGACGAAACGTTACATTCACTGCTTACCTTACTGAGTGAATTCCCTGTTTGTTTGGCTGTAACCAACTGCAAGTGAAAATTCTTTGACCATCGCCTCATCCAATATTTGTAAAACGGTTGATAAGCTTTTGCTGCAGTCTTTGAGCTGCAGATACACAATTGAAGGAAAATTACACGAGAAAATATCCTTCAATTCGTTCTTTTCGCACGACTTTGATGATGTTCAATCACCCACCGCATTACAAACTACGTTGGTTAGGGCTTTTTTTCCAAAACTTTTGTGTATATCAATATCTAAGTTATTACAATTTTTTTAGTTTCACTTTTTTTAAATTTTAAGACATCTTCAAACGACTTCAAGTCTTCCCTAGTCGTCATATTTTTGTTTTTCCTCACCCAGCATATCCCCAAAATCAGAATCTGATTTTGACGCTCTATGGTGGATAGAGGTAGATAATGACAAACAGGGTATTTTACTCTGTGGAGTCATTTATAGGCACCCTCATGGTAAAGTAGAAGCGTTATGCTTGTGGGATGTGGCTGGAATATTGAATATAACTGTGTTGTGGTAATGACACAGCCACTAAATAGGGCACTACGGCCTCGCAAATGGTAATATTGATAACTTAATGGAATATGGAATTGAGCACAGGCCATTTTGATGATTCAAATCCAATTTACAACGATCGCTACATCCGGGATATTCATTTTGCCAAAGCCCACACCATTTATGGTAATTTTACTAGATATAATAAACTGCATGCATTATATCCCTTTTTCAGTAACCCATGAGTAACTTTTAGCTGGTAATAATTTATTTCTTTTAAAATAAGGCTTTTTTTAGTTTTGGTTAATTTTCAGTTTTTTATTTTAGTTTTCCTGTCGCAATATTTTTTGCCCTCTTTATTTCTAAAGAATTCAAAATATTGTAATTTGTTGCGGTTTCAGTGGTTCTGGTATGCATTAGCATTATTTCCAACATAAACGCAACACTTTGGGACGGAAACTGGGTCGATCTTAAAACTCCATCCTTTGAGAAGCTATCTACCATGTAGTCAGTGCACAAGCCGCTCCACTTTGAAATTCTTTTGAAAAAAAAAATGAACTTTTACAAACTTTATACAATTATGTTACAGTTTGAAATGTGCTATGGAATTATTTGGTATCAGTTTAAACTAAATCTAACAATCACATTAAGCAATTCTACCTATTGCATTTGAGAAACTACAGTTTGAAATTTTCTTATGAGCTAATTATTTCTTATCAAATTAAACTGATAAAAGTTCAATTTTTACGATAAATGTTACAATTTGGAACCCGCGAAAGGAAAGAGAAGGAGTTACTGTCGTTGCAGTAAAAACCATATGCATCCTCAAATCTTAGGAACCCAATAGCTTTGTTGCTGTAATGTAAGCCTATTACTGGGCACCCCATGGTGCCTCGTTTTCATGTTAGAACTCGTGTAGTAAAAATGGTGGATTAAACTTAGTGTTTTATACTAACTGTATCCGTTCAATCTAGCTAATCCTACGGCCATCCAACATTGCATAGTGTCAGAAGTGGTTCGAAAAGAATTAATAAAGCTCTGGGAAGGATTATTTGAGTAGATTGTTCAAGGAAGACTGATGAACCATCGCCGATTATCAACCCTGTTTCATACCATTTTTCTCCACCAGAAGAATTCAACTTTTTGAAGCCTACACAGAATGGACTAAGTGGATTAAGCGATTCGAAAGATTTCGTTCAGCGTCTGATTTAAATAAAAGAGACGAAGGAAACCAAGTTAGTACGCTACTTCACTCCATGGGAAGCAAAAATGAAGATATACTGGCAACATTTGCTCTCTCAGCTGACGAGTCCAAGAAATACAACACCGTGAAAGCTAAATTTGATGCATATTTCGTAAAGAGAAGAAATATTTTCTATGAACGGGCGAAATTCAACAGACAGAAGCAAGAAACGGGTGAGTCTGTAGATTCCTTCATTACTGATTTGTATGGCCCTGCTAAACACTGTCAGCTTGGTGTGTTACACGATGAAATGATTCGTGACCGTATTGTAGAGGGTCTTGTTGACAAAAAGCTCTCCGAAAAGCTTCAGTTAGATGCAGACCTTACTTTAGAAAAAGCCATCAACAGTGTGCGACAGAGTGAATCCGTGAAAAGTCAACAGTCTATAGTTAGAGGACAAGACGAAGCAAGTAAACCTGCAAATGTAGACTGGCTACATAAGTCTAGGCCGCACAAACCCCAAAAATCCAGTCAGAACCCTCAGGTGAGATTTCACAAGAAACCTACCAGCCTGAGTGACTCATCAAAAGAAAAGTGTGACAGATGTGGCAACAGTCCAGCTCATAAAAGAACCCAGTGTCCAGCGAAAACTACAATCTGTCGAAACTGTGAGAAAAAAGGTCACTTTCAAGTGGTATGCCGTAGTGGAAAAGTAAATACTGTCCAAGAGGATGATACAGAATATTTTCTGGGCTCACTGACCTCAAAAGAAATTGATAATCTAAACTCAGACCTGTGGAGAACCGATGTATTTGTCAAGACTAACTTCAAACTTGACACTGGAGCAGATGTTTCTGTTATTCCCACCGCTGTGCTTCAAAACTTGAAATGTACACCTCAAGACGCAAAAAGAACATTGACTGGGCCAGATGGGTCCAAGCTCAAAGTCAGTGGAGTTATTTTTGCGACGCTTAAAGCAAATGACCTGGAAACAAAGCAAGAGATCTTTGTTGTAAAGAATCTTATGTCTGCACTACTTGGAAGACCAGCTATCGAAGCACTTCAGCTAGTAACAGTGGTACATTCAGTAGAGTCCTACGAAGCGCAAGTGAAGGCAAGACATCCAAAACTATTTGAAGGTCTTGGAAAACTCGAAGGAGAGTATCGCATAAAATTGATTGATGATGCAGTACCATATGCTGTCAACGCCCCACGACTAGTTGCATTGCCCCTACTGCCTAAAGTCAA
>ERZ1740055.563-NODE-563-length-10638-cov-8.359444_pt1 | contig 10638 bp, 5 predicted proteins | sample MGYA00581747_ERZ1740055 | MGnify/ENA primary metagenome ERZ1740055 (study PRJEB43018, sample SAMN04849739) | marine metagenome | isolation source: floating plastic debris | place: Pacific Ocean | collected 2008-08-28 | study: EMG produced TPA metagenomics assembly...
TTGATACATAATTGCAGAAAAAATATTTTAAACTTACAGGAAAAGTTAATATTAGTTGAGGTTGATAATTTCTTCTTGGCGATTTTATTTTAATTTCGTACTTTAAGTAGCCGGGTACTCTGTTCAAAGTAGACGGGTGCCAGTACCTGGACATATTCATGCCCAAGTATCACAATTATAATTATTATAAAATTAAAACACAAGTTTTACATGTTTTCAGGTCAACAAAACAAAAACTTCATCTTTTTGTAAAAAACAAAAAAAAATCAGGAAAGGGAACTAATTTATCAGCTGAATAGAGTGTAAAAAGGAAGTAGATTTCAGAAATTCTCAAGGGTAAGACTTAATTATTTAATTCTATTTTATTTCTCATTATTCATAAATTATTATCTAGTCTCACTGTCCAGACTATCACTCTGACTGCATGTACAAAATAAATTAATTAGAATAATTAGAGTTAATTGTACAAGAATATAACACAACTTGGGTTTTCCTTCTACAGAAAATGTTGACATATCAACCAAATGAAAGAGTAACAGCCAAAGGAGCCCTAAATCATAGATTCTTTGATGACGTACGAACAAAACCCCTTTTAATTTGTTAACAGGAAAGTCAGTAGCCAGATGACTGAAAGAAATCAGAAGTATGACCCTATCTTATACAAAATCAAATATTTAAAAAATGTTTATTTTGTTAATTTAACCCTTTCAGTCCCAGTCATTTATCATCACCTAACTTCTCCTTACATAACACATACAAATTAAGACACTTGGTCATGAGAAAATGAGAACTAATCAAACAAAGCAAACTATTGAAGATTAAAAGTAAAATTCTCTCAAACTTGTTCAATGAAAAGTATGGGCTCAGGTTGTGAGAATTTAGCAGCACAACTTGGACTGAAAGGGTTAAGCTAGTGGTAACTTGATAAGATTACAACATGTGTTTCTTTTTTGTCTTTTTTTCCCTTCCACTTTGTAATTTATTTAGTAACTTTGACCTAGGTATCATGCTTTCATTGAGAAATAATTTTAAAAAGTCCAATGCAGTTCACCTGTTATAGTCAATGCACTAAGGACAGGGTACATGGTGTAATTAATTAGTTATTAATTTTTTTGCCCTAAGTTTTATTTTACATTTGGTTTATCTTGCTTTTATCTGCTCTATTACTTGAGGGTTTTTTCATATGAATATATATTTACCTAATATAAGCATGTCATTCAAAGTCTGTGTGATTCTGCTGGTGAGTGCTAGATTTTTCTTTTTCTGAACTTTTATTGGCTAAAGGAGATTTAAAATACCCCAGCAGCAAGGGAAGGCCAGTGTTGATAACTTTGATTTTTGTGGATGACAGCTTGAAATAAATAGCATTCAAGCAAAACATATACCTGTTTATGGTGTATGTGCACCATTGTGACAAGCACCCAAACTACTGATTGATTATATTGACTTAGAATTATGTTATTTTGACCAGCCAATACATTGAGTTCAAACATTGATAGTTTTGCCATTTTACAATTTTCATTCTAGTGCTATGGCCTTGACCCTAAACACAATCAGGGAGTTGAAAATAGTAGCACCATGCTGCACTTCATATTTTCTAACTAGAACACTGATTAGAAGCAATGAACAATTTGGACCTTGTACTATATTTCTCGACTTATAAGTCAAGTTTCTGAGATTGAAAAGAAGTTTTTATTACCACCACTTATATGACAGTCTCGTAATTCTGCTTTCAGACCTCTACAAAAAGTAGCATATTTTTAGTTAAAGATCAGGAGTCGACTTAAAGCCTGAGAAATACCATAGTACAAGTATGTTGTGTTCAGATTGAGATCTAATCTTAATGGTAAACAAAGCTAGAAGATGCTTTCCTAACTTATAGTAAGTGAGTCTATAAGACCAGAAAAGAAAAATATAAGGGTTTCATTATGGTTTGGAGTAAGAGGGCATTTAGATTTGGCATCCGGGCAAAGTTTATGCAAAGCCTTAGAAACTTTAAAAAATCTTTAGTTGCAGAGGTGCTAAAAGCAGCTGGGCAAAGCCATTTTCACAGCCAGTCAATTTTTGCCTGGTACCCAACCCTTAATGAAACCCCTGAAAAACATAATATTATAAGTAAAAAAAAATTGAAAATCATTCTTTCATGAATTATACATTGTCTTTCAGATAGCTAATTCAAAAAGTTCATCTTTTGAAATTATAGCTCCTTTTTTGGTTACTGATTATAGTATTTTCAGTAAAAACCATTATTATATTATATCCTCTAGAATGGATTTTTCATAAACATGTCTAGTGTTTTATATTGACTTTTGATTATGCTTTTGAAGAAGAAGAGTTTAGTGAAGTTGAAGAAAATATTTATAATTGCATTGTTAATTATTTGTGTTTGCCTTAAGTACACAGTTGGACAGAAACCTGATACATCCAATCTATGGTGCTGGGCATAAATGCACACCATTTCTAATAAATTATATTGACTCATTCTTTGGTGTACAAAATCTTACAAGTAAATATTTTGCCAACCAAATTTTTGCTTAACTGATATTAGCACTGAGCTGAGACCCATTCATCAAGCTCTGTTTCTTATGATGGCAATAAATTAATGTATGTGTTATTACAACAAGCAGTTTGCATCTTGAAATGTATGTATTTCCATCTAAAAGTTCTTGATGTTTGGGGATTGGATTATTATATATACCTTTTTGCAACTATTATTTGTTAAAATGCATTATTTTATAATTGACCTAAAACTTGTCATCACCATGTGATGGTTGATTAAAGTCACTTTTAAATCTTTGATTTATAATACAATTGTACAAATTGTCATTGGATGGTATAATTACATATCTTCATAAAATTGCTCTTACGTAAACCTCGAATACAGGAGATACACTTTAGCATGACTTTATTTTGCTCATCCAAAGAAGAAAATTGAAATTCCAAAACCAAACTTGAGCTAACATGAGAGCTGATTGAGTATCTCCAGCCAGCCTTTATCATACAGACATATACTGATCAGAAACATGGTGATGTTTAGGAAGAATTAACTTGGTGTTTAAAAAGTATTTAAACAATAAATGTTCATTACTGTAATACTTTAAAGTTAACTATAAATATGCTTTGACTATTTGTGATGAAAAGAAAAATCAGAGTTTTCTTTCAAATATGAAAAAAGTAGCAGGCCCTTAAAAGTTAGACTACTGGGCCCAGTTGTTCACAAAAGCCGATTAGCACCAACCCAGGGTTAAGTCTTTAAACCATTTTCTTGTTTGTAACCTTACAGGGAATTTTTTGTTTGAAATTCCAATCAGTATCAAAATTGTTAACCTTTTTCTCCTTGATCATGAATTTCTGATTAATCCAGGGTTAAAGTTAACCAGCTTTTGAACAAACCTGCCCAGTAAATTAAATCTGAAATGACAAGTGTTTGTCCTTTTTAAAAATCATTTTTAACTAATAATTATTATTCAATTGATACTTTAATATTTATCTTTACAGAAATTGTCAAAAATGTGTATTCAAAACAATAAAAAATGTCTTTAGTGGTGCTGATGATCTTGATTCTTTGATTGTATAAGGTTGTTTTATCCCACTTACCACAGGCATTGGGGTCCAGGGTAAATTATGGAGACAGTGTTGCACAAAAGAAACAGATAAAAAAAATGTGGCTGTTCTTTATATTAATTGATGGATAAGATTGTTTCTTCTACTCCTTTTTCACTATGTTGCATGAGCTTGCTTGACTCTTGTCTCCTGCATTGAGAATTCCAACCTGATCATCTTCAGGACACAGAGAGAAATCCTGTAATTTACTCACAGCCCAGGTTACCCTTAATGTTGAACAGTCAGACTTCAAAAGTTTGCATTAGAATAGTATACTCTGGAGAGAAATGGAGCTGGAGTTGGAAGGTAGAAAGCCAGTAGGTAGACCAAAGAAGACCTGGAGTAAGGGTAGAGGAAGACATGAGGAGGTTAAACATCATGGAAGACATGGCAGAGGATAGAAAACAGTGGAGGCAACTTGTATCACATCCAACCCCAGGAGTGGGAAACTAATTAAGGACATAAAGAAAGATGATTCATTTGCTGCCGAAAAAAATAAAGCTTTCTCAAGAAAAAAGGGAAGGAGGCCTCCTTTGATGCTTTTGAACCACTAAATAACCTTGAGAGTTTTATTATTTTGAACACACTGACACAGATGTATGTTACAGAATAATTTTATTAACATTAAACTTTACATATATTAATTCAGGCATTAAATCAAAAATTAAAAGGAGAAGCGATTCCAATTTTCAGATGTTGACTTTTAATTTTTAATTGGTCAATATTAAAACTTAAAAGAAAAAGAAAAAGTCAACGTAAGAAAAATGGAATCGCTTCTCGTTTTAACTTTTATTAAACTTTACATATACATTAAGTTTTAATTCATAGAGGGTTTATGAAATAAACAAGTTTATCACAAATGTTACATCTGTTATTAACTATAACTAAAACCTTGATGAACAAAACTTTCAATTAGAAAAACTAACTGAACCAAGAGACTGTTTTGTTGCCATCTCTGCAACTGAGTCACATATGCAACTGAGAACCTAAACTATATGATAATACTATATACATGTCCCAAACACTAAGACAAAAATCAAAGTTGGAAACACAAAAAGTTGATGATATTAAACAAAACCAGATACTAATACAAAATAACAAAAGTTCACTTTATGTTTTAAGCTTCAAATCAACAATTTGCTCTGCAATATTGAATCATTAATTATAGTTTTGAAATCTCACAACTGAAAGCATTCATGCAAGCACATTCCATATACTTTTATAGTGATGGAGCTGCAGAGGAAATTAGTCAAATTTTTGCTAAGTTTGGTAATGTTCATTATTGATCATCGATAAAAAGGGGGCAAATAACATGCTAACTGCAAGCTCAACTTTTATTTTTGGAAACAGGCCTTTCCTGGGCTTTCACTGCAATACTAAATTTTTCTTCTTCAGGGTTCTTCTCCTTTGCTCAAAGCAACATTCCAGGAAAGTCCTGAGTTTGCTAATTGTTTTCAATGTCTTGACAAGAAACAGTAAATTATTGTCAATTCATACAACAAATACCAACTTAGATTCGACACTACATTTTAGCAAAGGTGTAGTAAAGCACAATGCTTGTGGGATATGTGGCTATAAAGATAAAGCATCAGGTATAGATCATAGCAAACATGTGTTAGTAGTTAACATGAAGCCACAATAATGGGTATAATGGCCATGTATCTTTTATGGTACATACCAACGTGCCCATTACAGTATTGTTGCCGCAAGTTTGCTACTAGCACATTTGTGCTATATCTTTACTTGACATTGTAGCAAAAAATAAACCTCCAGCACAATTACCACAGAGTTAACTTGCACAGAACTGTTACTCAAGCAATCCCAACTCAAAAATGCATCATATCCATTTACAGACAAGTAAAACCTCAGATGGACAATATTGAATAAACAATCCTGTAGAAAAGCACATGGCTAATCTTTTTTTAAATGTAGTGTAATGCAGCTTCTATATAATTTTTAAAGCTATCAACTTTTTGCACATAAATGGAACAAACAACTTCCAAAAGGAATGAAAAAAAATGGTTAAACGTATGCCAAAATAATATAACAACTTGAAAAAGCATACATGCTTATATGGTCAGCAGAAATAAACACATGCACAAATACACCTGTCCAGTCCTTTACCCACTCCTTTAAATTGAAACTGAGGCTATGGCAAGTTAGAATGTGAATTATGACCTAGAGCTTTTTGTGCTGTATTAAAGAAAACAAAAACTAAGTCTCAAACTGATTTTTTAGGCACAAATTAAAATAAGTGGACTTCAAATTCAAAATTTAATTTTTCAACGTCAATCTAAAAATAATTACACATTTTTAAGAAATCCCAGGCCTGGAATGAAAAACCCAAAATTCAAGGATATCCACTCCAGGCAGACAGCATAAGAATTCTATTCCTTTTATTTTTACTTTAGTTATATGCTGATGACTCACTGACTGATAAAGAACTGACTTGCAATATCACACAGTTGTGACTTCAGTGCTTCTTCTCTTTCCCGAGTCAGAAAGGTTAACAACCATCACATCTCCTGGGGGTGGTAGATTGCATTGTGATGTTGAAAAGTTAGCAAGTGGGTTTCCTGTGAAATTCTGCTGGAATGGTTGTACCAAGTTACTGGATGATGGAGGAATTAAACCATCTGGATAATGATTAGCAAGTTCTGACAGTCTCTCTTGAACACAGAGAGCTGTCAACCGAGCATCTGCATCTTGATCCCAGCTGTCCTCAATTGCCTCTTTCAGAGATCGAAGTCCCTGAAAATTGACATGGCAATTAACTAATCACTCACTGACAAGTACTCAATTTGAACAAGCATTTTCAATATATTGCACCCCCATTTACAAGCAATACACTAACCAAACACTGAACATTGTCATCAAACAGTATACAATTAATTTTTTTTATACTGATCAAAATAATGTTCAAAGGAAAGGTATTTTTATTAATCAGATACTTCACAAAATAATGAATGAAATTAATTTGACTTATGACTAATCAGTGTATAAACTTGATAGAACCCTACCAACTAACAATAACAAGAGAGCAGGTAAAGAAATATTAATTAATATGTGAACACCAGCAAGACTTTATCTTATCCATCTAAGGCATGTACACAAACCCCAGAAGTCATGTGCTGTTGATGACCAGCTTGGTGATCAGTTTGATGTGGGAGTTGGCAGTGAGTGTTTAGTTTTGGGTTCCCTGGGCAGAATCTCTCGTCAGTAACGAGTACAATCCTCTATACTCACCAGGTGATTGTGTTTCCATGCATCAGGAAACAATGGCCTAGATTTATTCTGAACAACATAGGCATGGAGATTCTCTGGCTCTATTGGGCCTAGTTCTCTTTCAAATGGTGGCTTGTACTCGGGCACTGTCTCTTCTATTAAAAGAAATAAATTGGAATACATATATTTCACTTCATGACCTAAATTCTACAAAGTCACAGCAATTATTAAGGCCTGCATTAGTACAAAATTTTGATGTCTAAATGAAAAATAATGTACTATTCCATATTGGGTGGAAATGTGCAGCAATGAAGCCCAATAAGTGAGCATATTTTCTTCTGACAACACTATCAATATTTTGTGGTAATGCTAAATCATATTTAGTTTTGTATTGGGTTTCCAACTATTTTCTCTAATTCTTAAATTAAAAAGTTTTTGATGGCAAAGTTATAAAGGTTAATTTTCTTAACATGAGGAAAAGTATGGTTGGTAGAGTTGGTAAGATCTCTGCCTTCTGACCACCGTCCCCAGTTCAATCCCAAGCTCTGCTGAGATTTGAATATTAATTTTGTGTGACCGCTATTCTGCCTAAGCTAAGTCAGCTTTCCATCCTGCTGGGAGCTAACCTGCGATGGATTAGTGTTCGGTCCAGAGTGAATCAAAGGCTCTCATCTTCTTAACACTACAGAAACCAGAGATAAGTGCTGGCTCCATGGGCGACTAGGCTTATAAAGGATTTTATTATCTCCTAAGATGAAATACATTTCCATGACTACCATGAACGAATGTTCACTTACTACTATTGTATAAGAGATTTATAATTTCTTTAATATCAAACGATTCTCTTCTTCTTGTCTCTCAGTGTCACCCAAATAAGATAGATCTTAGATTTCACATTTGGTTAATTATTGATATAAAGAAACATTTGAGGGTATCCATAGGCATCTAGATTGTTAATTTAATACTTACTTCCAAAAAGATCTATGCATCGCATAGCAACTTCCCAAATGACTAAAGCCAGTGCATATACATCAATTTGTTTGAGTGCAGATTGTAAATCATGTAAATTCACTGCTCCATCCAGTACTTCAGGTGCCATATATCGCAAAGTTCCAACCTGATTGTGATTGAATTGTATATCAAGATAAGTATATCATGTTTGTGAAACTCACAAAATCTCTTTGGTAGTGATAAATATATTACTAGCTTACTATAGCAACATTTTTTATTACAATGCTTTATAAACTGAACCCAAGAAATTTTAAAATATTCATCCATTCATTAGTCCAAGAAGGATATGAAACCATGTCGCCTTTATTCACCTCTAGAGCCTAAAACCATGAACCAGTAACACGAATCAAATCCTTAATGACAACTCCCCAAAAAGGGCTTTTCAAAGTTATTTTTAACAAGCAAATACAGGATCAGCATTTTGAGGGCCTTAGATAGTCTGTGACAGCACTCAGGCACACATATATTTGATACGCTAGTAACTGCCCTCCATGAAGCAGACAAATTACATCACTGGGATCACTACCCTGCTCTTTTTCGAGACTGGGCCTATAGTTTAACATCCTTTTTCAACAGGATGCAAGGTCTAACCATTTGCAGATATTAGGGCAAAGGTAGCACCTTCTCCTTAATTACAGACCTTCCAACCCCAATTTTCCAAAACCTGGAGATTAGTATTTGAATCCTGCCAAAAACAGGGAGATTCATCCTAAAACAGGGACAAACCAAACAAATGAGTACTGGCAGAAATAGCATATATCATCAAAAGTTCTAACTACTCATGGGCTCTACGGAGGTTAAATATGACAATTAAGTATTAATAATATATTAATTATTAGTACTTAAACCTCTTAAAACTCTTGGAATACAATGAAACATGTCACTGGAACCATGTCACATTCCAAAAAAATAAAATGTTGATTAAAGCATCACACACGAGTTTGCTGGGAGAAATGCAAAAAGAAAGGGAGAATTTTAAAAAAATTGGGATATAGGGAATGAATTTTTAAAACCGAGAGAAAGTGTTTGCTAACTGTGAGACCAGGAGAAGCAAGTCAAAACCAGGAGGTCTTCCGGCTACGCCAGGAGAGTTGGAAGGTCTATCTGCAATCATTTTAAGCCACTGAGTATTAGTCCAGCTAAGGAATAAACCTGAGTTTACTGCACAGTAGACTGGCACCTTAAAAACTAGGCCTGCCAGTTAATCTACTTCTCCCTTCAAAGTGTCTCTCTCTATAGTTTTAAATGTCACTGATGATTATAGTTTTATTTTTGCCATGTTTCAACTATAAAATTACCTCAGCAACAAATGGGCCATCGTCTGTCTTGGCTGTTCCAAGACCAGAGACTTGCATAGCAAAACCAAAGTCTGCCAGTACACAAGTCTTGTCATTCCTCACCAACAGGTTCCTGCTGTTAAAGTCTCTGTGCGCATAAGACACTTTGTTTCCCCCGACAAAGTCTAAAGTTATAAAAACATGAGGAAATTTCATCAAGCATTAGGTTCGTTACTGACAGCACAACAAGAAACAAATTAGTCCAATTAAGATAATTATCCTTGATATTTTTTTCATCATTGCAAAAGTTGTTCTGTACATTTTATACAAACAATTATTTGGATTGCAAAAGTGATTAATAATAGCCATTACAACAAATGTTACTAAAACCCAGCTGCTTGAGTTCCTCACATTTTTAAGAACTAGATTGAATATAATTATAAGTATTCATAAATGGAATGCTGGCAGCATCAGTGTTTCTTTAGAAACAGTTTTACAAGTAGTTAAATTATACATTGTATTGAATTATTATAAAAAAATTTTAAAAAACTGACGTTTTGGACTGTAATCCTTCATCAGAGTGAATGACAAAGGGCTACAGTCTGAAACGTCAGTTTTTTTTTAAAAAATTCTCAATTCACTATGGTGTAAAATTAAAATTACTTTTAAAATTGATTGTTATACGTTTGTCTTAATATACTACATATAAGAAGATTGTATAATATTGTGTTTTAATAATACTAGGACAATGATAGATACAGAATGAGTATTTAGTTTCTATTAAGATTACTGATTCTTTTCAATGTCATAAGAATTATATTCACCAACTCCATGGTATTGAGCATGCACTGTATGCAAGGATTTGAGTCTCTATAATCCCTACTATCTATCATCTCTTGCATGCCATTCTACATTAATTTTTTTTTATAATACATATTGTTGGATTGATCCAACTGTTACAAAATTTAGTAAAAAGTATATCTAAACTGAATGAAATCAAGGTGGTAGGACAAATATTTGATGGTGCACAAGGCATTGTGGCCATGCTGATCTACATTTCCACAGAAGGAAATTTACCTGTCCCAAAATTAGTTTGCAATATCATAAATTGAAACTGTTTAATTCATAATCTAAAATAAGCTTAATAAACCCTAAGGGGAGTAATAAACTTTGATGCTTGTTTTTAAAACAATTAATGCCCACTTACTTCAGTTTAAAATTTGATAATGATAAAATAATATAAAGATGAAATGATAAAACGGTATAAAGATTAAATTGGTTGATGTTAAGATGATATAGCAAACAAGAGTTTAGAGCTGATTGCAAATACCAAAAACTTCCTGCATAAAATGGAAATTTACACCTCTTCTATTAATCAATCAATTAATCAACCCAATTTTGATTCGGGTTTATCCCCATAAATGGGGGTGGCTAGATTTACCCCACTCTAACAGCAATCTCTCCAATTCCCACTCTCCATCTCGCTCGATTCAAGGTATCCTCCTTCTCCAAACCAACACTC
>ERZ1740055.564-NODE-564-length-10636-cov-8.144032_pt1 | contig 10636 bp, 1 predicted proteins | sample MGYA00581747_ERZ1740055 | MGnify/ENA primary metagenome ERZ1740055 (study PRJEB43018, sample SAMN04849739) | marine metagenome | isolation source: floating plastic debris | place: Pacific Ocean | collected 2008-08-28 | study: EMG produced TPA metagenomics assembly...
TGTGTAAGTACCAGCATCAATAAGTTATCAGTGCCGCATTGTCAAGATACTCATTGCATGTGTAAGTACCAGCATCAATAAGTTATCGGTGCTGCAAAATCAAGTTCTAATTTTTGCACACACCTAATTCCTTTCTATTTAATCCTTCGCACAGCAAGGAATTTGGAATAACAAACGCTACTTTGGAGAAAGCCTTTTTGATTTACCGCTAAGAAAAACCACAAACCATTTTTAACAAAGCTAGTATAAATACGTTGTTGTTACAGCTGTTTTTACAGTTGTTTTTCACAGCTGTGTTATGTGCTGAATATATCGTGTGTCTGTTTCAGTGCGAATGGTTTTATGATAACTTTTGTGATGGAGAGAACGCAAATAAGGTTAGTACTTGATTTAAGTTTCACAATCAATATATTGTCAAATATTTCAATTCCATAAAAATTTTTTTTGTTTAGGTCTTTCAGTACTATTTTACTAATAAAAGTTGCAGGCCCGTACCCAGAGGGTATTTATTCATGTAAAGCGTGCTTAAGAAGTAGGGCCCTCAGAATGTTTGTGCTTTCGTCGCTCCCTTGCACCATCCCTTCCACAAAAAATCCTGCATATTGAGTAGAGAGGTAACAAAAATGGAAGTTATTTCCTTGCTGCTTTAAAACTGAAAAATAATGTTGGACCTAATCTTTTCCTGTGAGGAGCTTTCAAATGACTGGGGTACAAATTCGATGATGATCATTGCTGTACAATTTTAAGTGACAAAGACTAAACCCACTTAAATTAACCTGACACCCAACAGTTGTGGCTTCATCGCTCAGTTGGTAAGAACTTTGAACCTGTAAAAGAGAGCTCATAGGTTCGAATCCCCTTAATGGTTGAAAGTATTTTCAGGTTTCTTTCGTACAGTTACTTTAATTCTGCGCATATTAGCAAAGATCGTTTCAAACGGGCTATGTCACGCTATTTTAGCACCTTTTTAAAATTCCAAAATGTCCTGCCCTCAACTGAATTCCAAAAATAATAGTCTAGGTTTGTTATCTAAGAGTATATTTTGAGATTTATTCAGTTTTCTGTCATTTGTTGCTACGGATGGCAAGGATGGAAATGGATTGAAACTTGAAAAAGTTTGGCCAACCGTTTGAAGTTTGGATGCTGTCTCAACAAAAAATACCATAAAACGTATTATGGGTTGCTCTATTTTAAAATATTTCATTTAGATATTCACCTCACAGTTTATCATTAACATTAAGTAACGATTTTAGCGAAAAATTGACCCAAAACAACAAAATCGTCGTGTAGTCCATTTCAGTTGAAGGTTCAAGCACTTCATAGTGGACTTTGAATCCCTTTGTTTTGCACCGTGCACCACCATGATATAAGTAAACAGTTTTTTGACCCGCTTTACAGCCAATTCCGGTGGAGATTGATGTTCCTCAAGAACAACTGGTTAAGCAGAGTATTTTGCAGGCACTTGGACAAAATGCAGAAACCATTTCAGGTGTGTGATATGTTTTATCACTACCAGCTGGTACTCACTCAATTGATAATCTGGTGATGATTTTTAGAAAACCATTAAAGTGCGTCGGTGAGCAAGTTAAACACGTGATTTGATCAACTGTAAGTGGAGATGTTTAATTATCACCAAAACAAAACTGACTTTTCGAACGTTAGCGCTACGTTAGAGCAATGAAAAGATTTTCTTATAAGGAGTTAAAGTGTATGTGGCTAAAAATAAATGGAGCGAGAAGTAAATGATGAGAAATTTTGAAAAACAAAGGTAAAAGGTAGTTATACAAATAAGATAAAAAAATTCATTGCCGACGTTTCTTTTCCTTACTAGTCCTCTAGGAAGATGGAATAAACTATAAACAAAAAGCACACATTCATTTTTCACGTCAGTAGCATTTGCAGTTCTTCTCTTTGGTTTAGCGCTCTTTATTGGAACCGTGTAATCTGTATAGTATAAAAAGAATGTCTTCAAAGGTTAAAATGAAATGTTAAATCGTTACTTTAAACATCTCCAAGATGTTTAGCATGGCGATTGCGTTATAGTCTGCCAGCTTCTCCGATGTAATTTTTTATTTATTTTTTCTCAAACTGAAAAAGTAATACAATAAAGCAAATTAGAGCTGGTGCATTTATACAGATTAGTTTAATTGTTTTTTTAGCTTAGAAGTATTCCTTGACCATGTTTCGTCAGGTGTAAAATGAGTTAGTGTCGGTAGTGAATTTTTGTTTGTTTCTGATTTTTCAGAAGACAAGAGCCACAAAGTGAAGAAGGTGGGTTGTATGTCTTATAAGATTTGTTTTTCAAAACGAAATAGATCCTAGTAGTATCTTGAGGTAGAATTCAACCATTTTATTGTAAAGTTTGCCTTATCTCCTAAAAGTTATATCAGATGTTAGCAATTCATTTTATGTGAAATTGCGAACTTGTAATCGGTGGCAGATGCTATTCCTTGTAAAGGGCTTTTACTTCTTTCAATGTTAGTATTAAATGGAATGTTTTACTTGTGGAATTATATTCTGATGTTTTGTACTTTTTCTTTCACTCTGCAAAGGGGCACCCTCCTCACACTTTTCCCAAGCCAAAGGTCAAGCATCCAAGGCTTGAAACCAGTGTATCCTACAATGGCAGCAAAAGCAGTGCTAATATTACGGAGGAACAACCCGCCCCGTTGCAGCAGAAGCCAACATCTGAACTAACAGTTTCTTCGTCACAAGCCCTTGATAAGGTGGATCGTGCAACCAAGAGACTAGGTCCGGTGCTTTCAACCACTGGAAATGATGCATTATTGGATGTGATGGACGGAGACATTAAACAAAGAGGAGGGAATGGGCAGCCCAAGGTTACCCCAAGAGCTTACTCTTATGCCCACCCACCTCCTCCCTCGTACCGCAAGGTCAGTAGTGGAAACAAGAGGCCATTCAGTCCATTGGAAGGGAAGGAGGGTGTGTCTAGCGATGGAGGCATTAGTACTGAAGGCGAACCTTCTGGGAAGTCAGATAGTGAATCACCAGTGGATACTGCTCACCCTCATAAGCCTAATTTTGCATTCCTTAGTGAAGGCACAAGGTTAAGGCTGTTGAAAGCGAGGCTCCAGCAAAAAGCTGCAGAGAAGAAACAGCGTGAGAGGGACTCCATGTCCCCTGTGACCACACCAGTGACAGATCACCCCCCAGTACAATTGGGGGTGCACCAGAAGGGGAGACTGGATGTGCCCGGTGAGCCCCTAGAACAAACAAAGTGCAAGTCATCAGACCCAGTGTGTGAAGTAGATGACCCCCAGAGCAGCAGCGGCAGCGGCAGCAACAGCCACAGTAGCAGTGCGCCTAGTAGCAAGAACGCATCTCTGGATTCCTTAAATCACGTTTCACAACAGACCCAGCCACCGTGGGTGACAAGAAAACCTGAACTACAAGCACACCAACCACAGGATGTATCACAACCCAACCAGCCCCCTTGGGTTCACAATAAATTTAATACCAATTCTCAACCCCCCTGGATTCATAAAGCCACTTCTGCGCAATCTCACAGGTTGCAGGATCATCATCAACGACGTCATCAGTCAGAGGATCAGAGTCAAAGGGGGAGCAAAAAAGGAATGCTGCATCAAACAGAAACAACAATAGAAGTTGTTCAGGGGAAAGGTGTGGTTACTAAGACACCTAAACCCTATGACGCCCCTCGCAGACCGTCCAGCTCTGACATCCGGGCACGCAGAGAAAGCGCAGAAGAAATGAGGTTAGGACGAGGCTCATATAACTCAGAAAGTAGTGACTCGTCTGACAGTGAGGTAGATGAAGGATTTGCTTTAAGTATGTCAAAAACGTTTGACGAAAAATTAAGGGATCTTCTTGACCTTAATTACTATAGTAACAGAGACAAGCACAGAAAAAAAACTGAAAAACAAGAATCGGGAAAAAATGAGGACGTATCGTCGCTTGGAAGTGATACTTTAGTTAGCAATAAAGACACATTTGCAAGGGAATCAACCCTTAGTCAAACCTCCTCACGGACGAGTGATCTTGGCTCTTGTTCAAGCCCTTCGGTTGGCACGGACAACTCAATTGCGAGTAACTCATCTTCAGGATATGGTACAACAAGATCTTCGGCACGAACTGACTCATTCTTGAGCCACGCAAGCGCTTTAGATGGGGAGGAGAACGGGAGGCATACTCACAATGTTAACTTACTGAGGCAACAGTTTGAGAGTGAAGCAACCGCTTCGCTTTCAGACGAGACACATACACCTCCTTATAGTGGGCATGTGGTTACAGGAAGGTCGGCACACTCACTGCCGTACAGCGGATACAGGGGAAGTCAACTACATGGCGAGTTACCAACTGATGAACTTACGATTAATGTTACGGGTAGATCCCAAGAAAGAAGAATGTCAGAGGAACGGAAGACGAAAATAGGAGTCATCCAAACTACAAGTCCAGTTAATCTGAAGGAATTTACTGTGGCTAAAAGCAGTCAACAAAGCAGTGACTCAAATAATACTTCTGTCTTCAGAGTACCTAGAAAGTCTTTGCGTGATCTGGAGTTGTCTAAAATTAAAGCAGAAAAGAGTGTTTTAACTATTAACCAAAAACAACCATCAAGGGGCTCAGAATATTCTGTTGAGCGCAAAGGTAAATCCGCTACATTTGTACCAAACCAAAAAATGCTGCCAGCCACTGATCACACCGTAAAGTTGCCAGCAGGATCTCGATCAAAGTTAGCAGCTCGAAAACAGCATTCAATTCTGCCTTCAAGGGGTAAGGTTCCAGGGATGCCCTCAAGTAATGTTTCTGAGGGCAACGGCTCCTCGCAAGCACAGAGGAAATTAGATCGAAATGCGCAAAATATCAAAGAACTTCTTGACGAAATACACAGTGAACGATATTTGAAGATGAACCGACAGCAGTCTGATATTTCCGGTTCTGCCCAGAAAGCAGCCGCCTTGAGAGCTGCCGCTCGTCGTCGTCGACGATCTCTGGGCGATGAAACACGTGACCCAGTCTTGATAGCGACCAGGATGGATACTGAGTATGGACAGGAAAACGAAGCTGGCTTGGCAGGCGACTCTGACAGTGTTCAATATTCCGATAATGCAACAGTTCCACACCAAAGCTCTGTTCGTTTGCCGGTATCGAAAACCGCTATTCTTCGAGCAGGGCACTCGACATTGTACAAACGATAAATGCAAATGAGAACATAGAGTATAAAATATTTAACAAAAAAGCTGTGAATTAGGATCTTTACGTTCGTCTGTTGTTTAAGATAAAACAAATATTTTCCTTTTTGTATTTTGTGGATAAAAACTAAAGTATTTTTGTATAAGAAACACGCTAAAGATTACATTTTTTGCTGTGTGGAACCCTTAGGTAATCGATGTCTCGTTATCAGTGTTGATTTGAGTAAGTTAATGTACAACTTTCACAACACTCACTTGAGCGATATTTTTCCCGCAGTACTGATATGATAAACAGTTTTTATAGGTGAAGATCTTAGATTTATAGCTATTTTGCGTGAATGAGAATGAAGGGTCATTTTATAAGCAGCCACCCGGCACAATAGAAGCTCCCTATATCTGGTAAAGATTGACGCCAACTGGTGCGGCTTTAGATTTTGCTTCAACTAATTAGTTTTAAAACCAGCAACTATTTCTGAATTTTTATAGGATGTTTGAGGTTCTAAACTTTTATTGTCTTAAATAAATTTAAAAAAACAATTTATGAAAAATTAAAATTTGTAACAAAAGTCGCATTTTTTGTTTATTACAACTTCATACTAAAAGTTTTATAACAATACTGAATGTATTAAAACGCCGGAGAATTTAAAAAGTATTTTCATAAAAAAGATATTGTGTTACTTTAATACTTATGTAAAATAGCTGTCTTTGAAATAATATTATTATAAGAAATTCTAGCGCTTAAGTAGAGTAATTTGTAAAAAATAATTTTGCATACCTTACAACGAATTATGATATAATGATTACCAGTTGATAGGTTTGTTATACAAATTTGTAATACAAAGTTGCTTATAAATTTGAAGAAATAAATTGGTCTTTCAAAAGACTCCCATAATACTGCCGTTTTGCGGGAGTTCAAAGCAGCAAAGAGTTCCTTACTTTTGTGGAATCTGTCGACTAAAAAGTTATTTTAGAAAAACCGAGTTGCGTCTATCGGGCGCAGGCAATGGGCCGGTTACAAGGATACCAAGAAAAAATGAACCGGTGACGAGGATATAGCGGGTGATATCAAATTGTATTAACTACAAGGGAACTATTAGAATACAGCAATTGTAGTAATCCTCTAGTCAGGTGATATCACATTGTAATGAGACAGCTGCAAGGGAATTATTAGAATAAAGCGTTTACAGTAATACTCTAGTCAGGTAATATCACATTGTAATGAGACATAGACATTGCAATAATTCAAGGTAAACAAGGGAAAGTGGAGGCGCTTTTTCTCCCAATCCCTTTTCCAAGAGTTTCCTTGGTTGTCCAGCATCCTTTACGGGCGCATTCACTTTTGCGCTGCAAATTACAGGCTTTTGGGAAGTTATTACACATCTAAAATCCAGTTCAATCAGACACCAGCGAGGTTGTTGGTTATAAAAGATATCAAGTTATTGTTTACTTATTAAGTTCGGACCGTAGAACTGTATTTTATTATTTTTTACAGTCGTTTTATGATAATGCATCGGTTCCGCGGTTAGTCACTGCGTCACCTATTCTTTTTATTCATAAAAAATAGTAACTCGTTTCTAGCATAAACAAAACGCAAAGGATGCCGGGCAACTGACCTGACCGTTTATAACGTCTGGCATGTGTTATGCTTCACGATAGATTTTTGAGATCATCTCGGTATTACCGGCGCTACGCGAAACCTAGTGACAGGTTATAATAATCTTGGCGGTAACCGGTCGTCGCGCGGGAATGACATAGTTTTAATTCCCGTGATCATGATCAGCTTACGATGTATTCAGTGCTTTGGTACGTTTCTTTGTCCATAAAATAACTTAAAATTAAATGTTATTCTTTATTTGAGTATGAATTTTTTTTGAGAGTTAATTCTTATTTCGTATCAACGACCTATCTGACTAGAAATACTTATACGTTACTTCAGCCGGCCATTTTGCAATAATCTCCTTACACAGAAAGAAAAGGTTTTTTCTTGAGTAAATGGATTACTTTGCCCAGCTAGTTGTGATTTATATTAAAACTTGTGTTTTATGCTGCATACAAAACATGGATGCTAAAACATAAAAGTTTTTTATATGAGAGTATTTTTCCCCTTAATAGAGGAGTTTGTACACCTCTCATTCCCGTGGGTCTGCATCAGTCGCTCGTAGTGTAATTGTTGTTTGTGCTATGTTGTGGGTGTCCATCCGTCTTCCTTTCGCGGTTCACAGTTGCTTTATAATACATCGGTTCTGCGGTCAGTCACTAGCTGTGTCACCTGTTCTTTGTATTCATAAAAATAGTAAATCATATCTTTTCTAGCACTTGTCTCCGTGGTACGACGGAAGTGAAATTCACAGCCTTGACCAAAACGGAAGCACTTTAATGTTTTCTAAAAAACCCAGGACATTTACATTTTAAAAATGTCATTCCACTACCGGCATGGTTTTTGATTTCTTTTATGTATATGTTCTAAAACAAAGTTTTGAGATCAGTTTTTAAAGTCACCGATTTTTTGCTGCATTTGACATTCTCTCATTGCATCTTTTAACATAGTGCCAGTGGTGTTTCGCTCACTGCAAGGAAAAACTTCGAAGAATTTCATTCGCTGTCGATGTACCGTTCATTTTTCAAGAAAGAAAGAAAAGTTATCGTTAAGCCCAATAATTTATCTACATTTGTGCTCGATTTTTGAAATAGCTTAATATGATAAAATTTAATCAAGGTTTTGGCGTTTCAAGCTCCATTTTCAAGATTGTATTTTTTTTTGAAATAGCAGAATGTGTTCGCTGACGACATTGTTTACAATCTGCTTCAATAGAAAACAGCTTCAGGTAGGACACAAACTGACCGCATATATGAGAATTTTATAGTATAACTTTGAGACAGTTTGTCAAGCAAACAATGTTTTGAAGCTTTTCGAACTATACATGCATTTTCTTTTAAGATATTGCAGTTTACAAGAACCTAAACAAATTACATTTTTGACAACTTTTAAAAGATTGAATGATGGTCTCCTTGTAAGTATTACAAAGGAGCAACCAAGCCAGGTTTCTTTCTCTTACCAAGTCCTAGCTTGTCCAGTTAAGTGGTACACTTACTGATAAGACAAAACTCTAAATGTAAAAGAAACTTTATTTACAAAATAAGAGCCTGAAAAAAACGTATTGCAATTTTTTTCACTATGGAAATTCCTTTGCCATTGCAGTAAAATGTAACTAGAAAATAAAAACAGAATAAGACATTTTTGGGCTCAAATTGCCGATAAAATAAAAACATTACGCATAAGCAATCATAAAAACTGTTTTCTAAAACACGACCTTGGTAAATTCCGCAACTAGAGAAGCAAATTGAACATTCAAACCGACGGGGGCAGCGGTAAAAAATTGGTTACGACATTTAACGTTAAAATGACTTATATATGCAAAACAATGATTGATTGAAAGTTTCAACTCAAATTTTTAAATTGTAGAATTAAAAAACAAACAAACAAAATTTGGCAGCTTTGGGTGACTAGCACGTTGCAATTGATATAAAATCTTTAAACCAAGAAATAAAGTTAAGTTAAATACATGTTTTACTGCCTCGTGACGGAAATAAAAAAAAATTGAGACGAAAACTCGTCGATATGAATTCTTAAGCGAGGATTAGTCGTATTTTAAAAAATCTTCAATATTTAAATTGAATTGAAATGGAAATTGGAATGTTGCGGCTTTTGTTATCTACAACAGTTGCTAAAACTGGCACCTGCCGGGTTTATCAAACCACCACTTCGGTGAATCTTCTCATAGTTATTCAATAATTGAATTGAAACCCTCGAATTTGTGACCAAACACAAACTTAATATTAATAAGAAATAATACTAATAATATCAAAGTCATATTTTTTATAATTTTCATATGTTCAAAACCTGCGATAGGAATTTTTTGCTGTTGTTTGTGTGCGTAAAAGGAAGTCGGTATTTTTAGTAACCTAATTGGCGGCTAACAGACGTGTGGCTAAATTTGATTTCCGGTTAATGTTTGAGAACAGACTGCTAGTCAGTCAAAGTGCCAGTTTCATTATTCATTACATTGAAAGTGTACTTAATGTATTCTACCCGAACTCACACAAGCAGAAGACCGGTTTACTGAATGAAGTTGCATTCATTCATTTCCCGTTGTATACCGGTCGGTGTCGTTGCTGTCAACATAAAACAGAGCGAGGCCAATTGGGATCCGGCCTTTGTTATGTCAGAAGAGACTTCTTGGTAACCTATTGATTCGGGATTCACAGTCTCTTAAGATGTAAATACACGAGTGTTTCTCATTCACAGCCGCCACGACAAATATCTTTGATATAAAGGTAAGGTAAGTTAGGTTTTTATTTGTATCTCTTTTTAAAATATCTCGTGTCATTGCGTGAATAAACTGAAGAATCTTTGTAATGATTTAATATATATTAAATAGTTTCATATATTTACTCAGTTACTCAATTCTTTTCTTTATTTATTACTATCTGATGGGAAAATATTCTGTAAATGTAACCTGTTGTTTGTCTAATCGAGTAAGTGCCAAGGCCTGAAACCTCTTTAAAATGTTTTAGAACGACTTGCCATTTAGTTGGCCACTACTGTCCGTCAAAGATAAGCGAAAATCGTTTCTTTATTCGCGGATTTCAATGCTATTCTTAAAATCGTGTCTCTGTAATGACTTGCCACACTGATAACGCCCTAATATATTTTGAAAATCGTTCGATAACATTGAAAGTAAAATATAAACTAGTAGTGGCTCTCACTTAGTAAATGCTAACGAGCGAGACTAAATTTGATAATTCGACAAATACATTTTGAATTTTTCATTGGAAGTCTGAACTGAATCCGGCCAGTTTGACTGCAAAGGAAACCTCGCTCTGATACATTACCGATTTTTTAGACGACTTGTTAATGTTAGCGAGCGAAAGATCACAAGGTAATAGAGATTAAAGTTCCACGGATGCCAGCTGATTTAAGCAACGTAGCTCGATGTGATTCTGTCGTCGTCATTGGCACGATCGCCTACTAACTGAGTTTATATCGACTCTTGATTGTTTCTCAGTGGCCATAATTTCTGGTTCACTGACCGATAGTTTATCAATTGAAGGATTTTGTAAATGTAAGTATAAAGTTTGGGTTCTCATGGTCATTACGACTGTTTTGCACGTTGGTCAACTCGAGCTATTCTCGATAGGTGACTCGCTCACCAATTTTGAACTTGCTAGCTCGACATGTGAATCGCTTTTTACAGAAGTAAATACATACAAATGGCACAAAACGTCAAAATCAGATGTTAAAGTTCGCTGCAAAATACCCATGCATGAGCGACGTTGACTTGATCTAACACGTCGTACAATTGGCTCTCAAAAGCAAAACAAGAACGCTTGCTATGATTGGCTCGATCTTCAGGGCTGGGTTGTTCAAAAGCTGGTTAACTTTAACCCTGGGTTAAGCGAAA
>ERZ1740055.565-NODE-565-length-10634-cov-8.295680_pt1 | contig 10634 bp, 5 predicted proteins | sample MGYA00581747_ERZ1740055 | MGnify/ENA primary metagenome ERZ1740055 (study PRJEB43018, sample SAMN04849739) | marine metagenome | isolation source: floating plastic debris | place: Pacific Ocean | collected 2008-08-28 | study: EMG produced TPA metagenomics assembly...
AGGTCGTAGAGGTGGGAGGCACGACTGATGACCACTACGCCAACCTGACTCCCCCATCTTTTTTCATTTCTTTCCTTAATTCATATTTCCACTGCCTCCACCTTTGCAGGGAAAATTCTAAACCGGGCTATAACACAGCTTAATCTACTTAATCCCTTGGGTTTAAAACTATTAACCACTGTTCTTCCTTGAGATTTCTAAACTGGACGTCGTTCTCATAACTCAATCTTTTGTTACTCCTGGATTCAAACCAACTAACAACTGCCCTTTCCATGACAACTCTAGACAACCAAGCAAGAAGATCTACTGCTGATTCTGAGCTCAAACCATTACACCTCAAACCTTCCCTCAAAACCTTTTAACTTGACAATCATTTCATGATTTTCTCTTATTCCTACCAGAAACATTATTCCGTTGTGTCCTTTTTAGGTTCTAAAATTTGCTATCAAAATAGTTGTCCTTAACTTACTGTAGATTTGTTTAATGGAATGACTGCTGATGGTCGGGAGCTTGATGTCAGGCTTGATAAATTTGCATGAAGTTGATGTTGATGATGACCTTGAGTTGGAGTTGAGGCCTTTTAGTAACCGCTTTTGAGATCTCCGCTGACTGTGGAAGAATGTTCATTTGTACTTGGATAAACTTCTCTTATGTTTGGATTGTTATAACACAGTTTTAGAAGGCTCTCGATTGTTTTCTTTTCTATCAGTTGTTACGGCACAGCTATAGAAGGCTGTTGACTGCTTGTTGTTTTATTCATACATTTGTATTTTTATGAACAACCTGAAGGCTGTTTGATGCTCTAGTTGCAAAGTAGTTGTAGTAAACACACATGGATCAGTGTTTTTTTTAATAATTTGGTCAAATGAAGTTAGCTAGACATTTTTTGCAAGGCATTGGTAATTATTGTTATGAAATACGGAGATTATACTGGCACATAGTAAACCTATATTGGCTCCAATGTTGATTCCGGCTTGCCAAGGATTGATTGAAGGGATAATTGTTTGTTGATCACATTAGATACAAATATAACGAGACCGGTTGCAAAATTCTGGAGGAGTTGGGCTTCAAAAGGGGGTTTGCTAGCTGCGTGCTTAGGAAAAGAAACTGTACTTTTGCAAAAAGTTTTACAATGAATAGTGGGTTAACATGGTGCTGATTTTTTCAGCCTGTAAAATTCCCAAAAACCAGCAATTTAATGGCTACTCTTGGAAAAGGTACTGTTTAAAACTGGTGCACCCTAGAATTTGGTTTTGGGAGCAGTGCATATCATTCTGGTCAACAGTAAGCTCTTGGCGTGTGTAGCTTTTAACCCGCAGATTGAGAATTTGAACCCTATTTTTATGTCTTTGATGAAGTTGCTTTATGCTGCTCGTTCCGGTCGTCTCAGCTTTATGATTGTATCAATAATAGCTTGTGATGAAGGAACCATTAGAATAAAGCCTACTGAAGGGTGTTGGCCAATAGGTGAAACGCATAGTTTAATCAGCTGTAGTTTGAAAATATTTGATCATCGCTGTAAGTACTTTTGCAAGCTAATGTCTTGAGCTTCAGTCCATTGTCTATGTGTCTCTAATTGCTAACTCTCGAAACTTCTGCTGCTTACACAAGTTACAGCAACGATAAGACATATAAATCTAGAGTTCATTAAATTGCAAGCGTCTGCTGGGGACTAATCTGTGATGGATTAGGCTTTCCACTGGGTTGAAGTCCGACCTTTGTCTAATAAGCACTAAAGAAACTGGAGATATCCTTTACATTCTAATGAACGAGTTACTCTTAACAGAGTAAGTTTTTGTGGTGTCTTCATATGAAATGTGTTTGGTACCCGTTGTCATGGAAAATAATTTTGGTATAAAAGTTTTGGGGGAAAATGTTTTTATTCTGTTGTGGTTTGGTCCAACTGTAATTACTGCTAGGAATTGGCTTTGAAAACAACTTTGGTCAGTTTAAAAAAATGTTATCCTTTAGGTTGGTTTTGTACTGCGGAAACAATGATCGTTGCATTTAACTGTAAAAATTGGGTTGCTGCAGCTGCGCTTCTTAAAAGCAAACCACATTCATAGCTGACATGATTGGTTTAGTTTTGGTATCCTAGTATCTTATTTTACATTGGTTAGGTTAGAGTTACGAGCTTAATGTGGGAAGTAACGCCATCAGTGGGTGGTGCTAAAGGGCTGTTGTCCATGTGATCTTTCAAAAATATAAATTTCGCCAAGTATCTGTTTGATGGCTGGGAACCCTCTAAAAGAATTCAGAAGTATACAGGATACAGAAATTGCGAGGATATGAAAAAATACATCCGTATTTGACTTTTAGGAAAGCATTGATATGTGTTGGCCCTTTTGCTTCTCGGTTGATTATGATAAGATGTGACAACTCCACGTCATTAACTTGGTTGATTTAGTATTTGCTTTCGTATTAAATGGCTTTTGTTACACCTCTGCCATTCTGCTACAAGTTACATTTGAGTTGAGTCCAAGTTGACACAGCTTTCCATCCTTACGAGGTTGGTGAAATGAGAACAAGATTCTTTAAGAGCTAACCTGGGAGGGTTACTTGCCAGGGGGGGTTCAAATGCTTGCTGGTTAGTATTACAGAAATCAGAGACATGCCGACGCTGATGAACGGTTGCAATGGTACTTAGTTCATTTCCTTAAGGTCGTCATGGGAGAAAGTTCCTGGAAGGAACCTGTTTTGCTGATCTGATCAGTAGTAAGAATATAGTAATAATTTAGCTGCTTCTTGGATGATTATAGTAGTTTGTGAGCACTTTGTTGTTACAGTGGGGAGTTACTTTAACATTTGGTTTCTTGGGAATAGTTTTGGTTTACTAGTTTGTATGCTTTAAGAATCGAAAACGGTAACTTGTCGAATCTTTAGTTTCTATCAAATTGTTTACATTTGTTCTGGCTACAGGACAGTATAAACGATATTGAAACACTGTGCAACCGTAAATACTCGTTTATTCCGACTGGTTTGTTCGTGGTTTGAAACTCACCTTTGTTGCAAGTAGTTGTATTTATTGAGTTTTTATCACCTATTTATACAGCCTAGCTGAAACAATTATGATTGAAAGGACCGAGGAAGATTATATCAGGACTCTTAATCGAATGATTGGGGAGAACTTTGCTTTGAATCTCGAATGGCTAAGAAGATTGTGCAAATGTCCTCGGTTCCTCTTGGAATTATCGAGGAAGATGGTAACAGATCCTTGATTGCTTCTTAGAATGGTTGAGGAACTTCGTGTTAGAGAATGTTGTTTTCAACATTGAATGATTAAGAAAGATCATGCGAAAATCCTGGCTTTTTTCTTGCAATAATCGACGAAGATATTATTGGGATCCTTAGCTGCTTTTTTGAATTGTTAAGGAAGATTGTGTTGGAGAATTTTGCTTTCTACATCGAACGATAATTGAAGGTCGCGTGAAAAGCCTTGCTTTTTTCTTGGAATAATCGAGGAAGATGTTAAAGGGATCCTTGTCTGCTTTTTGAATTGTTAAGAAAAAGTATGTTAGAAAATCTTGATTTCAACATCGAATGATGAAGGAAGGTTGTGTGAAAATTCTGACTTTCATTTCGGAATAATCGAGTAAGACTGTGTAGAGATCTGTGTCTGCTTTTTGAATTGTTGAGGAAGATCATTTTTGAGAATTTTACTTTGAACATCGAATGAGTAAGGAAGATTGTGTGAAGATTCTTACTTCTGAAATGGAAATGTGAGATTGTAACATGGAGCCTTGCTTTAATCAGAGGTTGATTAAGCAGTAGTTGTCGGATATGCTTTATTCGTGGAATTCATTGTGACGGACGTATTGGAGATGCTCGTGCATTAAACACAAGAAGATTGTAAGTGGGAACATGGCTGCCGTCCTGGAGTTCGAAAGAAAGGTTCAGTTGATTGTGGCTTACTAGTATAGTGAAACGGCATGTTTGAGCTGAGGGAAGTTGTTTGGTCACGTGTCAGATGGAGTTGTTGTCAAGCTTTTAATTGTCATACCAGGGATCGTTTACATGAAGAAGAACGTTTTTAGTTTGAGGTAAATTATATTCTGTATTTGTCAAAAACTCGTAATTATACAATTCATTTTCATAATAATCAGTGTAAACTACCAATAAGCATTGATGGACCCCATTCAAAATGACCTGCTTCCAACAGGCGTGATCTGTAAATCTTGTTAAAAGTGAAAAGAGATTATTATTATGGTAACTTCAACATAAATTTTTTTAACGCAGATACAAAACAATAGTTACAGAGCAAAAAAAAGTTAAAGGGACAAGTTAAGAAACCCTTTACTCGTCATTTGATACTTCTTGCATCAAACTAGTATAAGTTTTCTAATTATAATCGGAAATGTTATTCATTAATTCTAATCTATATGCAAGTCTTCTTATATGGGTACACGTGGAACTCTCTAATCAACTTCTTCACACTGTTTTTCGGCATCTCCTTCCCTCTTCTGATCTGCATGAAGAAGGCAAGGAGATGCCGAAACGTTAGGTTACAAGACCTACAAGAAGAAAGTACTCGTTGGAAAAGACTGTTAAGGAGAAATTGATAAAGCTCTGATTTTTTTCACGTTAGATTTTCATTTTGACATTATTTATTTTGACCCAAACTCAACTTTTCACCGAAAATGAAGCTTTCTAAACTTCAGTGCGTCCATGACACATTAAAATTGTTCAAGTGACTGATGCAATCCGTTTGTCATACTCATAACTCAATATAGTGATCTCGTTCCCATTTAAGTTCTCTTGGTTCAGCGGTAGAGCTTCCAACTAGTGTACGTATAGTCATGGGTTCAATTCTCATCTGGAGCTCAGTCTTTTTCTGAATTCTTTATCTCTGCATTTATTTATGTATATAAATTTTAAAGCGACAACTAAGCTTCCTCTCTCGATTAACTTACAGCAAATACCTTGTACTAACAAAGCAGTTAATTTCGCTTATTTCCATCAATTTGTAAGCAGCATATGGTGCTAAATAATTTCAAAATCAAAAACATTGCATCTTATTGACCGACAGGTAAAAGAAGACTGCGTTCTGTGGTTAGTGAGAGATGGTGAGTATCGGCGAATCTTTGCGACGTCATTGTTTACAATCTGCTTCATTAGCATTCAAATTTAGGTAGCGAACGAACAAAGGTAAATAAAATTTGACTTTAAAACTTGAGAAAGCTTGTCGAGCTAACAAAGAGAATTTTTGACTTTATGCAAGCAGTTTCTAAAAAAGATATCGCGGATCCAGTATTTGGATTATGTTTTTTCAGAACAGCTGGGAGCCAAAAACCGTTGATGATTTTTAGATTCTCTGTAAAAATTAGATCAGGGGAACAGTGTTTAGCTAATCGCTTTCATATTTTCAGAAGAAGTTTATTTTACCAAAGACTCTCAATATAAAGTGTTTCAGTTTTGTTTTTGTAACCATATTAAGAAACTGGTGCACATATGCTAATGAAGGAAAAGTTGTAAACAAATATCCGTCAATAGGAGACACAAGGTGAAAACTTTGTAACGTCACATTAACACTGCACAACATAACGTTTTACTGAAGGGAATTTTCAGGTGCTTAATACGAAGGGAAGGGATATTTGCTCGTTTTGTCGAATTTCTAGACCCAAACCACATCGTAATGCAGACGGGGGCACCGCCATCTCCCCTATTTTTTGTAAAATATATTTCTTGATGCCTTTAGATTTTTAATGAGCCCCATTTCATATGCTATTTTTAATGTCTAAATGACTAAACAAAAATATTCGGGCGCTAGTTTTTCTATTCCAGAAGACATGGTCGACACTGTTGTTAAGACCTACAAGGTCCAAGGTTTATCTCTTGTCTCTTCCAAGATTTAAAATTTTTGTTGACCTAGGTATTCTTCGCCAAATATGACTCCACTTTGCATCATTACAAAGTTTTTAAAGGAATCCTCCACTATCCAAACCTTTTAGTCTAAAATGTTACTTTTCCTTAAATTGGAAGCATCTTTATAGCTTGCATTGACTTTGTATATAGCTCTTCGAGCAATTTTGTTTCCTATTTTGCCACGCGCCGTGGATGGATGCGCCATCAACGTGACTGCATGTCCAGTCTCCCACATTTGACAATTGAACGAGTGGGCCTGGTATCCCAGCCAAGTTATGTCTTTTTCACCGCGCGTTTTCAGTAGTTGTTTTGATTGATACTTGTATTAGATAGACATAAAACACTAATTAAGCTTATGTAAAATTTTGTAAAAAGCGGGACAAAATAAATGTAAAAGTTTCCGAACGTTTTCAGTTTAAAAACCATCCTTAGGCAAAGACACTGTCCAAGGAAGTTACTGAAAAAACCATCGACTTTTATCAAAATCCAAAAGATGAACCTTTAACTCCAAGTTTTGAGTTTGAAGAACGAAAAAGAGTGTTCTTTAAGTTCCCTTTGCAAGCGAAATGAGGGCGGGCACGGTTGGCGCAGTTGGTAAGATCTCTGCCTTCCGATCACAAGGATCCCGTTCGATTCCGGCTCTGCCAACATTTGAATATATGTGTGACCTTTGTTTCCGCCTAAGCTAACTCGGCTTTCCATCCTTCCGGAGTAGGTAAATGAGTACCAGCGTCTGCTAGGAGCTAACCTGCGATGGATTAGACTCTCATCTGCTTAACACTACAGAAATGGCAGATAAGCGCCGGCTCCATGGGCCACCTGGCTCGTAAAGGATATAGATTTTTTAACTTTTAGCAAGCCAAATGAAAAACCAGCCTCCAGCTTCATTAAAAAATTCAAAAGCTTACTAACAATCTTTTATTTTTAAAATACAATTTCAAACTCTATTTTTAAAGTTAAGAATAATAACAACCATTTATCGCGGTTAATATTCAACGGCATTTAATATAGAGGATCTAATGCCATTGAACGAGTCAGCCGATCCAAGAGGCGACTGTGGCAAGGCAGCAGCTCATAGAGCCGTGTGTTCGCGGGTTACAACATCCATCCAGGGGGAAAAAATCCCGATTTCAGCGTATTATAAAAACTTGACTTAACTATATTTATTGTTCAAGAGCCCAATCATAGGAGCGAATTGTCTATCAGTTACTTCCATTTCAGCCAATCAAAACTTCATTTGTTTAGGATCAGAGCCAATGAGAGGGCCTGTTCTTTGTGCTTGCACAACTTTTCTTTCATCCTCGTTTTTTGTCTTGCTAGTTGGCACCTAATGATAGCTACTACTAGTTATACCGCCAAAACAAGCAGAAAAAAAAAGTCAAATTAAAAAAAAAACTTGATAAAACCTGAGTTAAATAAACAAAGTACGAGCCCTTTTAATTTTGTTTTTTTTTGTTCCTCGTGGGAGTTACCTAAAACTTTTAAGGAACGCTCGACGGAAGACTTTTATTCGTTAGAAATATTTTTACTGAAGAGGCTTGAAAATTTACGTCTATTTTTTTGCTTTTATACAGGTTAAAGATACTTAATTGTTTTAAGCGGAATATTAAATTAGTGGTTGAATACGAGGGCTTCATCTTCGTGTGTAAAAAGCTAGTCCTTAATATCTGTTAGGTACTGATTGACTTTAACGATAAACAGAACAAAAGAACAAAGTATTTGATGGAAAGACAGTGTGGATCAGAACTTCATAGGTTTTGTCAAGAAAACAAAGTTATCCGCTCACACCTATGCGTGAAAGGTTGGATATTGTTACTGAAAAGTTAAGTTTATCGTTAAGAAAGTTTTAACCGAAATAACAGTTTATCTTTTTTGTCACAATTTGTTTTATTTCGTTTTTATTCCATTTCATTCAGTTTTTGGCATAATTGTGATTATCTTACCTAATCGTTCAGGCGTAGCGCTCACATCATCAAAGTGATATCCAATCACAGCGCGTGATTAGTATTTTCAGCCAGTCATGTTTGTTTCTACTTGACTTGTCATTCACGAAAGTTTTGTGCCACACTCGTCTCCGGTTGAGTAATTTTAGCTGTCAACAAACATTTCTTTGTGTTCAACCGAGAGTTTTACCCGGTAAGTTGATTTGTAATTTTTTTAGCCTAAAGAGTTTATTGTTTCGCCACAGTAGTTTATAACAGCATATTTTTAAAGCGTTTTGAAAAAGCATGATACATTTTGAACATTTTGAAAACTTCATTTTATCAAAATTGTAAGTTATTGTTTTTCGAAAGTAATTGTTTAGAAACAGTACCAGCTGTAAGTTAACTCTCGGATAGCCATCATTCTTTCGTAAAAAAAAGAATAATTGTTTTATTTTGTGTAGAGAGAAGTATTTGAAAGTTTTTAGTATTTTGTAATTTTATTGCGCTTGTCTCGTAGGACGTTTCCAGATTTACGAATAAAACAGTGCATGAAAGTGAATTATATCGAGCATTCATCAACACTGGTGAATAGTAGCGGAAATGATTACACTTTTGAACGCTATGTAATTTTATTTTACAAAAACTTAACTAAGCTTTCGGCTCAACTTGAACCTTGATGCATAGTCACAGACCACTGCAGTCACGTGCTTTACAATTTCGTGACTGTAGTACGCTTCAAATATTCTTATAGCGCCATATTTGGGACAAACTACTGTAGTCACTCAATCTTAAAGCACGTGACTTCGGTAGTTTGTGATTCCTTTACTGTGAACAAAGCTAAAGTTGAGCCGAAACTGGCGAAAGCTCAGTCTAGTTTTGTAGAATAATTAATACATGGTGTTCAGAAGTTTTATCTTTTTAGCTAGCTATGAAATTCAATTTCTTGAAAGCTTGCATTAGCATTATGTTTTCTGACTATAAGTAATCATAGATCAGTGAAGTGCATTCGATTTTTAATAACTCGTAAGAAGCTGAGAACAAACATTTTTCAACTGAAGTACAGAAGCTTTAACTCTGCTATTTGCAAAAGAATTTTTATCATTTGAAAAAGGACCATTTCTTACGATAAAAACTTGCAATCAGTGGTCAGATTGTAAGTCCGTTTCAGTACAAAGATAGCTGGGGCTGCCTGTGTATAAACAAGCTTTATTGTTCCCTGTAAAGTAGAAGCGAAACGCTTGTGGGATGTGGCTGGAATATAGAATATAACTGTGTTGCACATTGTCCCCAGTTCGATTCTTACCTGCTCCACTCGACCTTTTTTGAGGGTCCTGAAGGGTACCAATCCCATTTCCCAGCTCATATTTTTTCCAAATCCCACTTTGCAATTCTCAAATCCATTACCATTTTTGATTTTTAATATTTTTTTTCCCAGTCCCAGTGTCAAAAATCCCAGTCCCAGTGGCCAGAACCCCATTTTCCCAGGCCAAAAACCTACCAATTCCAATTCCCATTTTACCCCTTCAGGACCCTGTTTTTTGCTCACTATTAGTCATCCTCCGAAAAAGAGTAGGTCCTTCATATATGGTACATGATATTGGAGGATACTTATGATAACATTACAGTTGATCATATACAATGTTATTACAAGTATGCTCCACCATCATGTACCATATATGAAGGACCTACCCTCAAAAGCGCACGGCATCAAGCCTGAGCCCGCGAACAAAGGCAAGATTAGTATGCATTCTTCGTCGCAGTTTTGGTTGTTTATCTAGTAGTAGTTAGAAGTTAAATCGGCTTTACTCCTGTTTTATAAATTTTATGACAGTTTGAGGTCAATTAACCTTAATTAGATTCTTGGGACCAATCGGCTCAAGTGTTATGTATTGTAGCGATCATTATGAACAAGTGTTTGTAGTGTTTTCCTATTTCGGCTCGTTTAATTTACATAATAAACTTGTAGAAGGATTTGCCTGGGCTCGGATACATTATAATGAACCATAAATTCTTAGTAATATTTTCATTACGGTATATATCGGGTTCATATTATCAGGGGAAATTTACAATGAGCTATACATTCTTTGTAAAAATTCCATTACATCGCAGGAACAGTATTTAACATTTCGGGTTCATATTATCAGGGGAACCTTATAATGAGCCATACATTTTTTGTAAAACTTCCATTACATCACAGGAACGGTATTTAACATCTCGTTCTCATATTATCAGGGGAAATTTATGAGCCATACATTCTTTGTAAACCTTTCCATTACATCACAGGATCGGAACAGTTATTAATATATCGGGATCATATCATTAGGGGAACCTTATGAACCATACATTCATTATAAAACCTGCATTACATCACAGAAAAAGGAATTTAACATTTTGGGTTCATATTATCAGGGGAATCTTGTAATAAGTTGTTCTTCTTTCTTAAACGTTATTTTATATGAGGAACAGTATGAAATATCAGTTCAGGTTCCTATTATCAGGGAAACGTCTGTATTAAGCACCTGAGAATAAGTAACGTTTTTTGATCACGTGGTGAACAGTTGCAAGTTAAGATGACGTTACAAAGTGTGACCACATTTAACGCAACCGCTCTTACTTTGTAAATATTCGAGGTTTGAAAAATAAAACATAAAAGAATAATCTGGTTTGGTTCTTTATCTAATTTAAATAAATTTCATGTTTTCTTTGACAGCCGACATTAGGCTGCGTTGGTTGGAAGAAATTCATAATATCTTTATATAGCGTTTCCGCATGTATTTTTTCTTCTCTTTAAATGGTCAATTTTAAGGATATAAAAAAATGACCGTAATATTGTGCCCAGCCCCAAAA
>ERZ1740055.566-NODE-566-length-10634-cov-7.510162_pt1 | contig 10634 bp, 8 predicted proteins | sample MGYA00581747_ERZ1740055 | MGnify/ENA primary metagenome ERZ1740055 (study PRJEB43018, sample SAMN04849739) | marine metagenome | isolation source: floating plastic debris | place: Pacific Ocean | collected 2008-08-28 | study: EMG produced TPA metagenomics assembly...
GATGTTTATTATGTTGTTTATGATGATTTTTTTTTTTTTTTATTATGATGATGATGAGGATGTTGATGATGATTAGGATGATGATGATGATGATGACGAGGATGAGGACGACTGATGATGGTGAGAAGCAGGATGAGGAGGATGATTGATGATGATGATGATGACGAGGATGATTGATGATGATGAGGAGGAGGAGGATGATGGCGAGGAGGAAGATGATGAGGATGATGATTGATAATGATGATGAGGATAAGGATGATAAGATGCTAATGAAGATGATGATGACGACAATGAAAAACATACCTTAACAGAATACTCTTCTTTTTGGTCAAGCTCCAACATTTCAGGAGCATGAAAACCTCTTGTTCCTTTCACAGAGTACAGGCCTGTTGAGGTGGCAAAGTTAGCTGTACCAAAATCAATCAGCTTTACATTCAAATCAACCTCCTCATCCAGAGACCACACCAGAATGTTCTCAGGCTTGAGATCTCGGTATATGACTCCAAGGCTGTGGGGAAAAAAATAATCAGTTGAGATTCGTTAACAGTCATGGAAGTACATTCATCAAGGTTATGAATCACAGAAAAAATATAACTAAACAATCTATTTAAAAAGTGTTTCTGTTTTGTGAACCAACGGAAAAATCAATCCAAGCTTTATATTAACGATTTTGAACATAAGGGAGCGTAACAAAGTGTTGGGAAGGGACTGATGAGAAATGTTTTAATCTCTCTTTTGTTTTCATTCATCCTTAACTCATCAACAGCATCGTAGTAATTTGAAAGTAGCCCCTGCCCAAAAGTTTATTTTTTCTGGCCCACACCTTTGGCATTCCATTAATTTTTGGGACATTTCCCTTTTCTTATTTTCTTATTAATCCCCTCCAAACATCATTTTGCGAATGCTCCCTAGGAATTCTTTAAAAAACCCGTGCATCCAGTCTTAAAATTTATTAGAGTGCTTCCACATTTTACAAAATAAAACCACATTTGGCACCAATATCAAAATGTTCTTGTTTAAAGAAAAGAATGAAAGTATTGTGATAATATGAGTATAAGAATCTTATATACATTTTGCTAGCTAAACAAAAACAAAAACAGTTGACATTTCCTTAAACCTCTGAAAAAGGACTAAGCCTGAAATGCCAGCTTTGTGTTTTCCTTACGATAATGATCAAACTTTTCAACTTAGGGTTGATTACACCGTGTGTTTCACTTACTTGCCAACGCATTTCAATAAAGTTTAAAATTATGTAATTAAGAAGTAAAACATGTTCTCTGTGCCTTCATAGCATTGTGAAAACCACAGCGAACATTTGGAAGAATTTAAGAGAACATTGCTGAAAACCTGAGACGCAGTTGATTATTATTCAAGTTATCTTATAGATAGTATTATTTCTCTTACTTGTGTAGAAAGGACAGGGCATCTGCCACTTGAAACGCAATGCGAAAAAGAACTACTCTTGATACTAGGGTCTGCGGCTCAGAAAACAGCGAAGATGTCAAACTACCCTTCTCTGCCAGTTCAAGTACAAGGCACAGAGGTCGAACACACACGCCCACAATGTTGATTAGAAAGGGATGTTGACGCACGCGTCGTAGGACACTCAACTCCTTCCGAACTTCGTAGTAATGACGAAGTGGATCCGTCTCGTCTCTTGCATAAAACTTCATGGCGACGGTTTCAGCTACACAACAAAATGCATGAAAATTAGTGCAGATTTCAAAATTTTCAAACTCCAAAACGTAAGAGAAAGTTTGAAAATAGGGCTGAGTTTCAAACCGAATAAATTACATTGTATAATCTGCGTCATTAGCATACAGCTTTAGGTAGCGAATGAACATAGAGAAACATGATTTGAGTTTAAAACTTAAGAAGGCTTGTCAAGCAAATAATATGATGAAAAGTTTGAGTCTATAGGCCGTTTATTGCTGACGTCATTGTTTACAATCTGCTTCATTTGCATTCAACTTTAGGTAGAAAATAAGCACATATAACTAAGATGTAAATTTAAAACTTAAAAATAAAACTTGTTAAGAAAACAGACGGACTAAAAAAATATCGCGGTTCCAAAAATTCAAATTAGCTGGGTGGCAAAACAGTAAAAAAACGTTTCGATTTTTTATAATATGTTATACAGGTCTTTGGTTGTTCTTTGAGTTTGGTATACCTTGATGACTTTGTTGAGGAAGTCCTTACAGGAGGTTGATATAGCTCTTTCTTACTTTATAGATTTAAACTCTTTAATTGTCTCTAATGTCTTTAATTAATTAAATTTTAACTTGACTTGTTTTCATACCTTTGCACCTTCCACGGACAACCTTGCCAAACCCTCCCTTTCCAAGGACACTTGCTTCACCTTCCTCATACTCCAGATCTTCCTCAATGAGGAGAAGGTCATCATCGACATCATGCATCATCACATCCGGGACAATGTGATGCAGGTTGCATGGTGTCGAATGAACTGGACATTGAATAAAGTCTGATATTTCACTCTGCGCTTGACACTCAACAAAATTGAACTGGTGAGAAGGCTCAAGTCCATGTCTTTGACAAATATTACACGGAATATACTGCTGCACTAATGGATCGCAGCCATCCGTTCCTGCTAGATCTGGGTACCACTCCTTGATCAAGGTATCAATATGGTCAACAATGTAATTCAATACCTGGCGCCCGACGTGATTTGGACTTACTTCCGTGACAATCATGTGCTTTCCTTTTTCGCCTGCTTGAGGTACGTTTTCAACCATGAAAAACAAGCGTGGGTGATGGAGGCAAACTCCAGACAGCCAGCAGTGTAGAAACCCATCGTCCATTAACTTACTCAAGTCGTATGATAATGAAGGCAGGTCTTGAATGGGAAAATCCGCTACACATGGGCAGTCAGGCAAGTGGGAATTGGATTCAGAAGTAAATGAAACAGATAGTTCTGGTTCTTTATTCTTAAAATACTCAGATTTCGAATCTTCAGAAGCAGAATTGATCAAATTGCTAATCTTCTTTCTACTGAGTTCCTGAAAATTTTCAATTTTCAAACTATCACACTCTTTGTTGTCGAAGTTAGTCCCCCTCGCTTCTTTCAAAGGATCTTCAAAGACTTCTGGAAGAAAAGTACAGTAAGACTGAGAAGCATTCAATTCAAAGCCATTTTCCTTCCGTTCTGCTGACATGCATGAACTTGACATGCGATTTGAACTTGAAAATGAAAGGTCATATTCATCTATTCCAGACCTGCTTAAAAAACTGTTTTCTTCAATAGAACTTGTTTCTGAAAACTTATCATGTTCGCCTGCCTGAGAATCTTTTCTTTCCGAGTTGTTAGAGATACTTTGTTGGCTGATACCAGATGGTTCAGAACTTTCACTTGACTGCTGTTCTTCCCAACGAGCATTATTTCTCCCAGCCGTTGCTTCTCCGTCATACTTGTTTCTACTACTACTCAAAGTCTCCCCTTCACAGTCTTGAACTTTCTCTGCGTTGGAGTTATCTGGTAATACAGAAGGCAAAACATCATCAAGTCTACTAGTTTGACTCCTCGACAGTGGTTCACTGGTTTGCGTAGCGTTTTCCAGAGATCTCGGGCTTGCTGATGACTTCATGCTTGAAGATTTTTCATAACTTTGCGTAGCACACGCCTCCCCATTAGCAAGAAGTTCTTTCCTGATGCAAGTGTTTTGCTGATGCTGGCTAGTATCTGTAGACGAGTTTAATTCAACAAACCAAGTTGTTGATGGAAACTGACCATTGACCGGTTTTCCTTCTGACACAACTGCAATGTTATGTTCACCTTCTCGCTGCAATTTCTCCGCAGTCACTGGACTTGTGGGAATTTTCCCTCCAAATGGAAACACATTTTTGCGTTGCTTAGTTCTTTGCATACTGTTTAAAACAGAATCGCTCTTAGGACTACAATCCGAATGATTATCTGTCTTAACCCTGTTGCTGGTCTTTGCTGGATATGAACTGTGTTTCAAAATACCTTCACTGCAATACTTCCTACTACTGTATTCGTTTCCGGGGGAAACCTCCCAGTGACGCCTACTAGAAGGTCTACCAATTTCACTACTTTGTTCATCTTCAGAGCTACAAGAGTCTGAATCACTTTGCCAACTGCTAAACTCGCTTCCTCTATCATTAGATATCCAAATTCCATTTACAAGGAGCCCCCCTCTACTTGGTGATACATCATCATCGACAATCTTTGCACCAGCGTATCCATCAGTTTCATCACCCACATCTTCCTCTGATTCTGTGTCTTCCTCAACATCTTCGCCTCGACATTCATTTGTCTCACTTTCATATTCTTGAGTATTTCTCGTTGAACAGGACGTCAGATTTCCCTTAGCTTTACCGTTTATAGACGATCCACTATCTGGAAATTCACAAGCTGGTTTATCAGCATCAAGTTCAACACCGTTGCTTTTTCCCATTTTCATTTTTGATGCATGTAATCTTCTTATTGTACAGTTACAGCAAGATGGTTCACAATGAAATGGGCTACTATGTCGATGAATGTTTCTTCGGTTAGGTTCTTCTGAAATTACAGTAGAAACATTTAGCATTTCTTTATTGTAATGCAGTAGACGTGCCGAGAAGCGACTCCAGAACCCATAAGGCATGTATGGAAACACGTGAATTCTCTTTATTGTGACAAAGGGTAAATCAGAATTGGTTGCTTTCGATGGTTTCTCTTCAGGTAGTCTTGATGTCACAAGAACCCGTTCGGTATCTAATGAACATGCAATTTGAAAACGGTTTAGTAAGCGAATAAACTGAGGATAACATTCCTCAGGAAATCGTTCTCCCTGAAAAACGAAAGGAAAGTCTTTCTTCTCCAAAATACCATTTTTAATGAAGTTCTGTACTTGCTTCAAAGTAACTACCTTTGCGAGAAGATCACACAACCACTTTGGATCAATGAAGTAGAAATCCTGGAGATCCTGGTTTGGATCGTCATAGTGCATGATAATACCTAAGGTGAAAGGATTGCGATAAAGTTACTTCAATTGATAAATTTACCTTTAATAGTATTTTGATGGACCCTGTGAACGTGACATGAAGATTGCGAGATTAGTATAAGATATCTGCGCTCTGCGACTAATGACAGATCACAAAACCAGGTTTTAACTCTACTCTTATTGACAAGTGTGTGGGTGAAGTTCCAGATAGAAAATTGAGTGATTAGGAGACTAAATCATCCCTGTTAACGAAAGCAGCAAAAAATTTTAACACTCTGCAAGGCCTGGGATCGAATCCACAGCATCCACTTGGCAGTGAAGTTCTTTCCAACTGAGCAAACCTTGTACAATTATGAAACCATAAGAAAACAACGAATGCTTAGTTTTTGGAGTGTTTTCTTTTCAGAATCAAACTTAACTAAAATATGTCTCTCGTGCTTCTACAACAACAACAACAACAATAATAATTTATTGCGCTCTTGAAACATTATTTACATTAAAGAGTGTAGTAAAGTTAAAAAACGTAAGAAGGAGCACAAGCCACTAGCGCGTCAAAAGACTTTGGTCAAGCGAGTAAAGTTTGGGATTTGAAATGGCTTTACTTCCCTTAAAACTTGATCGACTGACTTTCTGTCAAACAAATTACGACTCTTTTGGTTTATGTTCTTCATTTAGTGTGTCCATACAGTTTACAAAGGCACATAAAGTTTTACCTTGAAATTATGATTTTCGATACTGAAACTGAATGACCCCGGATAGCATGCAGCCCAGAGGACTAAACAAGAGAATGGGATAAGCTATATAGCGATGGAGACCTTTATCCCGAATATAGTTCATAAAATTGTCTATTATATTTGTTTAAAGGCCGCATATAGCTCAGCTTCAACATTTGATGACATGTATTTATTTATCACATTAACACTGTTCACGTCACAGCAATCAGAACAATTATCCAAAAAATTATAAATTCTGCAACACTAATTATAATGTAAACTAATTGAGTCCCCGAAAAAGGCAATCGCCGAAACAAATTAAAAATCAAAAAATAAACTGTTACTTGACCATGTGTGTAATAAGCTACACATTTTCTTAAAAGAAGGAGAAAATAGGTGTTGAAAGTAAAAATCACAGTGGCGAGGATACCCAAAAGATACCTTTTAGATACCAATAAAAGTTCTATACTTTTCATCTTCTGTTAGCTCAGCTTGACAAACGACCGAACATTTTATAAAGTATGTAACCAAAGTTTTGGAGCTTGCAACCAATGCAAGTCTTCAAATTGCAAAACTTTTCACAATAATAAAACAAAATAATCTCATACCTCTTTCATGCAAAAATTTTGTGACTTCTTTTACATCACTTGGATCCTCGATATCACTCGGATCGTTTTTTATCGTATCAGTGACCAAGGACTCAAACTCCGTACGGTGCATGATGGGAAGCTTGCCATCTCTGGCTTTTGCCTCTTTGATTTGCTGAATGAGATCCGCCAAAATTAGGTAGCTGTGTGCAATATACTCGCCCATAACCGGGACCTGACCCAGGCCACCTTTCAAGAGCTTGGTTGACACGTCATATATCGTGTTCCTTAAATCATCCACATCTAAAGAAAAAAAGGAATTAGCTTTATGACTTATAATCCTAATGCAGCTTCTTTAAAATTAATATATTCAACTGTTCAAAAACTGTACACAACCAGGTCTTGCCAACCACACTCGTTCTAACAGTTACTTGAAGCTACTGGACCTCATCATTATTTTCTGACCTACAACCAACATTAGGCTTATATTTTATTTCTGTTTTTATATACTGCTTACAATGTCCAAAACGGCTGAAAAAGCAGTCCAGGGTTACTAACCTTTCAATATCAGCAGCTGAAGACCTAGAGTTAGTCTCGCCTGTAGTAGAGACTTATTCTGGCCAGAAAATTCTCCCATGTTCGTGCGACAGAACAGGAGAAGCAGATGATAAATGGATGAAATCATTTAATAATTTTCTTGATGAATCCTGCAGTAAATTTGACACTATGCTAATTTGCAGAGATCTAAATCTACCGAAGATCTCATGGGACCCCTCTAAACACCTGTCAGGTGCGAACAAACTGACTTTTACCCAACACAATACAATACCAACATATGGGAATGATATATTAGACCTAGTAATATCGAGTGTTCCGGACCGAATGAGTGCGATTGAAGTTGTGAAACCAAGTGATGCGGAAATGTTTATTGACCATAGTGTTGTTTGTTTTGAATTCCAAACGGCTTTGAAAGCGAAGCCAAAGATCAAACGCTATGTTCACGACTACAAAAAAGGAGATATTTTGCTGGACTGTGCTCTATTTTACGAGCAGCAAATTTGTCAAGTTTAGTTTCTCTCGATCTCGATAACACTGATATCAACACCGACTGGTGCCGTTGGAAAGATGCTGTTCTTGCTGCTGTGGCTGATTTTATTCCAAGGAAAAAGCTTAAAGGAAGAAATCCGGCTCCTTGGATTAACGGTGCAATAATTAATCTCATACGCAAAAAAGGATCAATACGCAAGAAACTCAAACAAAATCCAACAATAGCCACCTGAAAGAGGATTTAAGGAAACTACGGTCAGAAATTAAACGCAGAATTTACAAAAGCAAGGATGCTTATTTCCAGAACATGGACTCCGATTAAAGGTCGAACCCCAAACACTTTTGGTCGATCCTAAAAGTAAAATCAAAGCACTGTAAGAACGTTCTGGAAGTAGCAACCATGGCGACCAGCAACGAGTTCAGAATCCAGGTCAATTCTCCTAGCCAAATTGCGGATTTATTCAATCAGTGCTTTGCATTGGGGAGTACATTGAACAACAACCCATCACTGATCAACTCTTGACTGATTTAACTATTTCGCCATCAGAGGTTGTGGAAATTCTGTGTAATTTCGAACAAAGCTGCAGGACCAGACGAAATTCCAGCCAGAATCTTAAAGGAAACAGCTGAGGAGATTGCAACCTCACTTGCAGAATTATTCAATAGGTCGCTACGACTGGATGAGAGAAGAGCAAGAGCAAGCTAGCTAATGTAGTATCAGTGTACAAAAAGAAGAACAAATAAAACGTGGAACATTATTGCCCTCTCTCTCTAATGCCTATAGCGTCAAAAGTTATGGAAAGGTGCATCTTCAACGCTATTAAATACGCCGTATTCAGTATTATCAGCCCATAGCAACACGGTTTCATTGCTCGTAGATCATGTCTAACACAATTAATAAAAGTAATCGACCAGATTGGGGCACACGTTGATAAAGGAGGACAAGTCCACGTCATTTATTTAGACATGTCCAAGGCCTTTGACAAGGTCAGTCATGGTCAGCTCTTGAGGAAGTTACGGCATTTTGGGTTCGGCGGCAAGCTGCCAGCGTGGTTAGAGTCTTACTAATGCAACCATTCCCAGAGAGTGACAAAATTAGGAGCAAAGTCTGGCACTCTGCCTGTAACATTTGGTGTGCTGCAGGGCTCGATACTGGGCCCAATGCTCTTCCTCCTTTATGTAAACTCACTGCCCGAAGCAGTTCAATCTAGCCAAGTTGATATGCTTGCTGACGATACCAAAGCGTTTAAAGCGATCAAGTGACGTGCAAGATCTTTAACAAGACATATGCAATCTTGCAAGTTGGTCAGATCACGCCAGACTGCAATTTAACTCCAGCAAATGTAAGGCACAGCGCATTACAAGGAAAGTCTCCCCTGTCACTTTTGAATACGTTATGAACGGATCACGAATCGACTGAAAGAGACCTCGGCATCTTTATTACAGAAGACCTTACTTGGGCCACACATGTCACCAGTCAATGCGCTAAGGCCAACAAGTTACTGGGATTTGTCAGACAGAATACCATGTTTATAAAGAGCCCAGTAGTAAGACATACAGCGTACCTAACAATAGTCATATCCCACCTTTGTTATGCTACAAAAGTTTGGGCCCCGCAGTCTGTAGAACTGATGTGAAAGATTGAAAGAGTTCAGCGGCATGCCATTATATTCATCCTCAGCCTACCTTTCTTCTGTGAACAATCTTATACTAGCAGACTGATCAAACTGAAATTACTTCCAATCTCCTACTGGCATGAACTATTAGATGTGATCTTTTTCTTTAAATCTCTCACCGGTATTGTAAATCTCAATTCATCTGTTCTCCTAAAAGCTCGTGTAACCCGAATAACAAGATCAAATATCAATCCTGATATTCCTCATTTTTTTTCAAAAAAATTTTAAAACTACAACCTACCATGGATAGTTTTTCAACAGAACCACAAGAATGTGGGACTCTCTATCTAATGATCTGAATTTATCTGTAAAACTCCCATTTAGTCAATTTAAATCGCTACTCTATAACTATTACCTTCACGCTCTCGGATCTGTTTAAGACCCAGAAAACCCACGCTCTTGGAAATCTATCCGTCCTTGCTGTAACTCATCTGGCAGTCTCACCGCCAATATCCGTTGCTGATTTTAATCTTGTACATAGTTTTTATAATATTTGTTTTTCTTTTTAATCGGGGACCACAGTAATTGGTATCTGCTGTTGCGGCAACCCTGCCTGACTATTTTTTCCTTTTCTCGTTTCATTTCTTGTATGTACATGTATATTTCATCGTTTGGTTCGTTTTGTATATATTATGTATTCGTATATTTATTATCAGGCGAAGCTAATAAAATAAAATAAAATACTAACACTAGCTATGATTTATATTTGATCGATGGCGTCACAACTGCTTCCAGTGAAGCAGACTGGGATATGTACTCGGAGTCCATGACGCCGAGAGCTCAGGTTGTTGAGTATATTTCAACTATTCAGACAACTGAAGTAAAAAATTTTAAAAATACTTATTGAAAACAAACCTACGTCTTTCTCTACTAAATGAACTACTGAAATAGACCCCAAGTATCCCAATATTTGCAATAGTTTACAAGTAGAGTGAAACTAAGCTTTATACATTCTTTCTGCAACAGAAATGAGCAGCTCTCGAGTCAACTTATATACCTACATGATTTGTACTCAACAAGGTAGCTGACTTCCTTGATATCATGAACGATAATCTTTTTATATTTGTGTTGTTTGACCAGCTCCAGCACCATGTCACGCATGCGCTGTTTAAAATCAGCACCGTATTTTGCTTTGTGTTTCTTTACAAGGTCCAAATGTGTTCCTACAACAATGATATTGCTTCCAGGGGCCCTTGCAGCTATGGTGTCCATCCAGCCTTCTAATTCTTGGATCCCTTCTTCAGCCCTTTCCAGATTCCACACGAGGAGGTATAGGGCTAAAGTCGAGATAAAACACTGATGTGTAGCGTAGTAATCCTCTTGGCCTCCAAAGTCCCAGACCTTAAACAGATATTCCTTGGCATTGAAACTTTTCTTCAATCGCAGTTCTTCCATCCCAATACCTTAAAAAAACAATAAACTTCAATGAAGGAAAAGCTAAAACATTGTTCTAAACAGGTTATTTTGGTTAAGTTGTTTGAAATAAAATGGTTGCAACTTTGCGTCTTCTCGGATAAGGAAGGAAAACTATAGGCCCACTCTTTTAACCATCTGTAGGGTGTCCAACAATATTAATCTCAAATAAGAGTTTTCGTGTCTATATTGCAGTTAATTTTTGATTTCAGTTAAATTATATTTTAACTAGTTAAT
>ERZ1740055.567-NODE-567-length-10632-cov-17.898743_pt1 | contig 10632 bp, 3 predicted proteins | sample MGYA00581747_ERZ1740055 | MGnify/ENA primary metagenome ERZ1740055 (study PRJEB43018, sample SAMN04849739) | marine metagenome | isolation source: floating plastic debris | place: Pacific Ocean | collected 2008-08-28 | study: EMG produced TPA metagenomics assembly...
TTTGTTTATGTATAATTTTTTTTTTTTAAATTTTGTTTTATTTTAATTTCTTGGGGTTTCAATTTTTTCCTATCCCTTTTTTTTTACCCCCCCCCCCCGGCCCTAATTCCAACTCCAAGTTTGTTTATCTGTTTTCTAATTTAAGATCTTGCACATATAGTCTTTTATAGTATAGTCTTTTATGCCAACCCAATGTTTAAAGTTCAGTTGCTGTTGTGATAGCGTCGTGATAAAGGCAAAAATATTCAAAATAAAAAAAGTAATTACAATCATTTTTGAAACCAGTATCAATGTGGTTATTTAGGTAATTAGATATACAAATTTATTTTAAAAATCCATTTTGAAATTCTAATGGTAAAATGAGTTCCGTTGGCCAGCTTCGAATTTTATTAAACAAAATTAAAGAACGCTCATTTTCTAACTTTTGAAATAGTATCATAGGAAAGCAAAATGTTAATCTTGAATTAGAAATAACTTGACTGATTAGAAATTTAATGCTGTTAATTGCGGCTACTTTGAAGACAAAGAAACTCAATAGTTTACATTTACTTCGTGACTACGTGAGCATTTAATCAACGATATAACAAATAATTTGCAGGTTATTTTTATAAAATGGTGTGGTGATTTTGCGATCGACACATTTCATCACCAAATAGGGAAATTTGCCGATAGCTAAACCACATATTAGATCAAATACACAAAGGAGTGTTTATATCGTAAACGATATTTACGATAATTAAAAACTTTGATTCAAGAACATACCGTTGAGTTTAACGGAATGGATTATTTTTAAAAACGGTGTAAAAGAAGGCTAATGATAAATGATCAACATAAGGTATAGATTACGGACGGTTTTCAATCAACACGAGCGAACATTGACTCAGTGGAGCATCTGTTCCAGACGGCTCAGCAGGATTTCCGTGGTTTGGTTTGCCCTGATTACTGATTTTTCAGTCTCATTGAATTTTCATTTTTCTTTCAATTGCGCATTGACGTTTGTTGAACTTTATTGATACAAATATAAATCGATTTCATGTTTGTATTTCCGTTTGCTGTTTTTGCGCTTCGCGTGAATGTCTTTGTAGTTAGTTAGTGTTAAATAAATAATTTTGATATTTGCCAGTTTCTGTTAACACGATTAGGTTCAATTTATTATTATAGCACTAATCAAGTCATTCCTGTCAATGGCAGATAAAAAAACTTTTCTTATAACACTATACTGTCATTTGTAGCGAGGTATATCACTGACATCTCCTACCATTTGATAAATTCTTCGGTTTAAGTCTGGTTAAGAACTTTCAAATTTTAGAGCTAAACTTTCCAAAATAAAATTATGTTTCACCTGCTTCAGGTTTTATAATTAAACTTGACTTGACCGCATCACTAAAAAAACAAATGGCAAACTGGCTCACTTTCCTAAAAATATGCAATCTCAATGTTCAATGTTTCTTAGCCGCCTTGAAGCTTTAAGTTTGATAAGAATTTTCTTTATATTAAAAATTCACATCATTAAAAACTGTACGAAAACGGTAAAACCCTTGCCTTGCATTTAAACACTGATTTCTATATCTAATTTCAAATACCTCCCATCTGTTGGCCACAAGCAGTTCATTTCATCAATTAAGTTGGCATTTATATATTCAAAAAGCTACCTAAATATTTTGAAGGCGTTTGAATCTTAAAAATGTTCAACCCAAGCCTTGGTTGCGGTTAAAAGTGAACTGTGAGTCTTAAAGCTCGCTACATAGTGATACGATAAGAAAATTGCTTTTTTCACCTCTGAGGACACCGCTAACACTCTGTATGGAAGGATTTGCTTTTCTACCTGGCTTAGCGAGACATATCGTCAATTTTTTGTCGATCGGACTGTTGTGTTTGAAATTTTGTACCTCTCTTGGCAACTATTACAATATCTGCCGAAGTTATTAGTATTTTCGCCTCTGATTGAAACACTTTTTATAAATAAAACCCAAGTAAAATCTTCATGGACAGCTCTGGGTTAGTCGAAATAAGTAAATATAGGTGGATTGAATTTTCCATTTTTACTTGATAAGACGGCTTTTAATTTCTAAGCTTAGTGGCACAAAGATAGCCTGCGCTGCAGACACTCGATGGTTGAAAGAGCTTGGGCCGCAGGCTACACAAAGATAGCAGCTCTTAAAACGAGGACGGCCCGTAATGTAGGATTTTAGCCATTAGTTCCAAAAACCTTAAGAATGTTGGATAACACCACATATTTTGCTCTTCAGTAGGGAATAGTCATTTATATAGCTTAAGAATATTTATTAAAATGACTAGTTATTCCAATTTTCTAACATCCGATTCAAAAGAATGGATAAAGGCAATCTTTTTTACTCTTCAAGACGGTGAAAATGATTTTTATGAAGATTGAAGTGTTTAATCATCTGGTTCGAAAGCGAGTTTTGGCAGGTTATATCTAGTTTTCACAGAAACAGCAATGATAGCTTACAACAAGCCAATTCTTTATCTATGTACAAAAACTGAACAAAATTTGGTTTCTGTTCGCTTTTTTTTTTCCTTTATGGCTTTTCGTTTCTATTTTGAGGCTTAAACCCTTAAAAGATTGTAAGGAAAAGCTATATATAAATTAACAAATAATGTTTCTTAGCACAATGCAAATGATTCTAAAAGTGAAAAGCGCTTACCAGAAAATTCGAAGTAATTTTCTTAAGATTGGTGCTTTCCTTCTTTGAAGCTTGACAGTCTCGTTTTATAGAGCCAGATTTGGATATTTATAAGGAAGCAAACTGTTTACAATAAAAGCTCATTTGGGCGGATGAAGGTTTTGCGTGCACAGATAACTCGTTTTGTTGAAATAATTGGATTTCCGTTGACATGAAATGAATGCACACCCGTCATAAACAAAAGTCATATTTTCAGATCAAAGGGCGTAAATTGCCCTGCCTAATGAATACATTATCTGTGATTATCAAAGGTAATAGACCACTTTTATCTCTAAACGAGATTAAATAAGATTTTAAAAGACAAAAAATGGAACCCAACTATTACTTTCATTATATTACTATGGCCTCAAATTATCCTCTCACTGTGACTAACAAACGTCATACCTGGCTTTTAAATTTAGTTCACAAACTCAATTGGTTATTCTGAATAAAGTTTACACGGTTTTGATAAGACGGTAAACATAAAAAGTGAAGCTTTCGTAAATTCTTTTCTTTCATCTGGTTGCAGTTTCTTGGAGTGGTTTGCATTGATTCGTCTTATTAATAAATTAACTGGTTGACTTAATTCGAGAAAATAAAATGTAAATTGCAGGAATTGTTTGATAAACCTGAGCAGGAAGCGGCAAACGAAGCCGGTATTTTCTCCAATACGTATGTCAGTTCTTCTCAAGTTTAACAAAGGGCTGTAAACTAGCGCATTTCTGATAAGATTATTCACCAACTGAAATAGAGTCTAAAGAAGGGGAAAAATTCAGAACATAAAATCTTGTCAAATAGAATAATAAGTTTTAGTTTTATTCAGCTACGCAAGAAATTGATTCAAAAGAACGGAAATATTCGGTAATTGGTTTCTTTAATTTGAAATCAAATAATTGCTTCAAGTATTGGAGACAAATGTCAGGAACAACAAAGTTTATGGTGAATGAGACTTCAAATGTCGAAAACAGAAGTGAAAGCTAAAAATTCCTGATTAATAAAATCTAAAATTCCAAACTTTTTGTTTTCTCTATTTTCACTGATATTGTCCATATCTTGGTGTTAATCTTCGTCATAAATTAAAACTTTTAAAATGGCGCAGTTAATATATTTTAAAAAAGAAATGTTTTTCATTCGCTTTTGTCAAATTAGTGCCGAATGAATAAATTTGACAGTAGTCAGTAAAGAGTGCACAGATATAAAACTCGACTTGAACACATTCCTTTTTCGACAACAATTGCAAAAGACATATTTGATTTCTTTTTTTGTTTTGTTTATAAAGAAGCAAATCTTATCAATTGATTTTTCAGTGAGGTCATTTTCTACCACAGTTATTAACTAGACCAAAAATTGTTTGGAGCTAGTAGGACGTCGCTAAAATATTTATGCAGTGCATTGAACCTATCACTGCCTATCGGGCCCAATACTATCGTTTGCAATTTGCAGTTAATCTTCATCGAGTACATTTCAGTAAAATATCCCACTGTAATTGTTCCGGTTTTATAGATTCTCTTACTTTCAATTATATAACTTTTACTGAAAAGTTTTATAGTGCACTCTTTATTTCACTTTCACTCGCCAATTTGTGGGTAAAATTGTTGATTTCATGTAATAACTGCAAACAGCCAGATGTATAATAGTTATAATAAAAGAATTTTCTCCGCCAGTTGCATGCGAGTTTAGTAAAAACCCAACGTTCAAAACATATGTCGCACAACCCTCTTAAACAACTTGTATTCAGCAATAGAATCGTGATACAGTCAACAGCAACTATGCCATTGTATTAATACATTTTCTCAAAATTTCCAAGTTTCATAGGACTCAGTTGATAATTATATTTCATCTCCTGATACAAAGGATATGTTCAGTTCTTTCCGACTGAAATGCCGTGTCTTCTTGGAAACAAACCATACTGAATGAATTGTTTGTTTGAAACTTCAGATTGTAAAATTATTGTAAATATTGCACAATCTGGAGAAAATACTACATTTTTCATTTTTAATAGCACAAAGCAGCATTTTTTATCGTTATCAAATAGCTGGAACTACTGATTGAAAACAACCCTGGCAAGACTTCCAGTCGGTTTGGCTGTTTACAAAGACAACATGCATTGACAGCAAGATAACTACAACCCTTTTTAAGTTAGTTTAAAATGTTTCTATTACGAAAGATTTGAAGTATTTTTTTTCTGAGTTGTATAAATGCAAGTTGTTTAATTAAAGGAGGTTAATGGAAACTGTTTCATGACATATTCTATGATTTATTCTGTTTATCTTTCAGCTATTAGTATCAGTAAAAGAGCTCTAGTCAAATATGGACTTAGTCCGATCCGTAGTGGATGAACCAAAGAGAATATTTTATTCAATACCACTAAAGCGTTGAGTTTATCTTTTACTGATCTCCCTTTATACGGCCTTGCAGTAAATATAATCAAATTTGAAGTTAACAGTCCAAAATTCAATATATTGTTTGTTATAGAACTTTAATTTAGAGAAGTGCTTCTACTGAATATATCTTCCCTTTCCAAATGGTACGTCTAGCTACCGAGTCTTACAAAATACTTTACATCGCTTTTTTTATCGTTTTTCTCTGGAAAGCTATTTCTCTCCTAAAAACACAATTTAATTTATCAGAGCTATTTATCATAAGGCTATATGAAACGAATGATGTAAATCAATAGTGCCCTATGTTTAGCTAAAGTGTAGATTTTTTTTTCAGTGTGGTTCAGTCTCAGTTTCCCTCTACACTCGCGCGACTCAGGCTCAGCGATGTTAAGGAAACTTTTATTTTGAGCCGACTGAATGTGAAATTACTTGGCGGTTCGTGCGATTTTATTTTAAATTCAACTTAGATTGTTAGAACACTCTCGTTTTCCTATATCATAGAAGTGGTTAATTAATATTCTTCTTATTTATATAAATATTGTTATTTTGACCCATAGCGTAAAAAATGCAATGTATATCTCGGTATAAACTCAACAATTTCTCAACGGCTGGTCAGTACCGCTTGTACTCAGCCTTCCCGCCATCAGGTATGCGCACGCACGCTTGCTTCGCGCCAAATTCATTGTGTGTGCGAGTTGATAACTATTTCAGGTGATTTTTAAAAATACAAAATTTATTGAGCAACAAAGACATTCAGTTTTATATAGAGGTAATTATATCAATAAAGAGTTTGCCTTCGTTGTGCTCTTTGCTCTTTTTATTTATTAATTAAAGGCTGACGACGTTTCGAGCATTAGTTCTTCGTCAGAGGAACTGAAAATGAAGGGGTTTATATAACTGATTTTAATTTAAAGGATTAAACATTTCAACTAAGACTGAGTTGATAAAAAAAACGTGTACTCTTACTTTTAATTATCTGACGTTCTTTTAAAGGAATCTTTCTTTCAAAAACTGTGCTGATAAGGATTCCACATATTAAAGAACATGCATAGACTTTGTCATACTTAGTGCCAACCTAATGGATAAACTGTGTAAGAGAATAAGCTATAGAGTATCTAAACGGATGTCATTTGTTCGTAGTTGTTGTAGAGTGTTCTTTATATAAATACAGAATATGTCGATCATTTTAAAGAGCCATTAATGAAAAGCTCATCGGGGATACTCAGTAGTATATGCCTGTTCAAGCTATAGGCTTTTTAAGTCTATTTTGTTTAAAATTAAGATTAACTTTATGTTTTAAAAACGGCTTTATAACTTAAAGGAACATTTTTTGATGAAGATATCTAGCCCAGTTTATGTTTCTCTAAATCGTTAACTGATTACGTAGCAGATAGAGTTAGCAACAAAGGTGTGTTTTTAAAAAGAGCTGGATCGAATGAACAGGAAGTTATCGGGGATAAAAGGATTAGACCGTATAAAATTCATAGGATATGCATTAGGTAAGAAAATTTAGAAAACTTGGGCTTTACTGGAAAGATAAATTTATGAAAAGAGAAAACGGTAAGTAACTTTAAAAGGCTACGAAGATCAATGGAGTGGAGATTCTTAAACAGCAAACGATAGACGGATTATGGCACAGATAGATTATAAAAATCATATGTACCAATTTGTCTCGTGATATGGAATTTAGGAGAAAATTTAATGTTGTTTTAAATTTTGAAAAACTCGAGTTGATTACAACAGCTATTTCAGTGATAGACTTTTAAAATACTCCATGAGTGAAGTAGAGGCTATACAGGTTAGTGGTTTGTCGTAGGAAAAAACTGTTCAGTGTTCGAATCCGTTTTGGTCTGAAATATATGATTCGGTGGCGCCATTCCTTTCTCCCCTCAAAACTTAAGAAACTACACCGCATCAAATCTTATTCTTAAGCTGCTCAAGTCATGTATTTTTTATTGGTTTTTTGAAACAAAATTATTATATATTTAAGAAAATCAAAAACAGCTTCAAAACAATAATTTCTTGTAAATGGGAGTTGCTGAAAAAAAAAAGCCACTAGAAACTATACTTTTGAATTCCTAGCACCAAGTTTTGTTTACTAAACAGTTTAGATTTTGCTGCCAATTGAAATCACCAGAAACGCTTTGCTCAAATTCAGTTTCTGTTAAAATGCTTCAACAAATTAAAATTAAAAACAGTACTTGAGGTTTATAAGCTCTTTAATACTTTAAAACTTTGTTTTCCGGTTCATTTTGATTAAATCTATTTTGAGCTTTAGGATGACAAAATAATACAAAAATTGAAAACATGAGACCTTAATAAATCATCACTGGCTTTCACTAACAAGTTTGTCGTTTATAAATATACTAGCTGTTTCCTTGGCTAAGGTAAATGCTGGCGAGCAAGGATTTGGTATACAATTTTTTTCTTATTAAGAACTCGTAAAATTTTCCTCAGGCTCAAATTTTTATCATATTTCGGAAATCTTAGGCTCAAAATGTTCCTATTCTGTTCCTAACTAAAACGCATACATTATGGTATAATTTAATTATACATGTAGAGACCGAGGCATTTTAAAAATTGAAAAACATGTTTTTTTTTCCTGCTCAATATGAAAAGTATGAATTATGATGTATTTTGAACGATACAAATTAATTAATGAATAAAACTTGATTTTAACATCCACCAAAAGTTAGCAGTATAGCATGTTTTTTCAGATGTATAGATTTGTATATACAGGTTTTCTGGCATATTTTTAAAACTAAGCTTTTTTTCTTTAGCTAGATCGTGTTACCATAAAAAATACCATTTACTATAGGATCGGAATGGTAAATACACATTAATAAGTCTGATTAAGTTGAATAAGATGCGGCTTCCGGGCTTTTACTGTTAATCGGCTATCTCTTTTCAATGAGTTTGCTTCAGGTGAATTTTTCGGATTGCAATTAACATTAACTCAATCAGATTAAAATGTTAGGAGATAAAACGCTATATTGCAGACTTAATTTATCTTTTCTTTCTTTTTGAGTTTTGTAATGAAGTAAATTAACTTGATCATCAGTCAAACTTAACCATAAATCTCTTTTTCCCTTTGTTTTTTAAATGAGGCAGTCGTTATATTTAAAGACTTGCCAAGCGTCGACTCTTACAAGTTGTTTAGGTTTGTATTGTACCCTTAGGCCTCATTCCTCGCTCTGTTTTCTCCCATTTCCGCCCGCTTTTGCAAAATGAGACATATCGACATTTCATTCATTTTAGGTATATTTCTTATTATTAACTATGAAGAGAAGCGAAGTTATATTAAAGACACGACGTTTCGAGGGCATCTTGTCCTCATTATCAAGTGAATAATGTTTTAAAATGTTCAGTGTTCAAAGTTAAGCAAGATGAATATCTTAACATTACAAAAACAATTTAGCCCTTAGGGAGTCACTTTGAATGTTTAAAGATGGTTTTTCTTTTTGTATGTACAGCATCTCATACAATAGGCATTCAAATTTGGTCTTGCATTTCTTTAAGACAGTGATGTTATTTGTCAAATCCCTGGGTACTGCTCCATTAACCTTCATTAATCAATTCAGTTACTATATTACTTTAATTTCATAACATTACTTAACTTGCAAAGGCAAAAAAAGGGTTAAAAAATATTTTCAAAACGTAACTTTTACAGTTATAAGTTAGAGTGTAACCTCTATTTAACAACTCAGTTCGTCTGACTGGCAAATTATAAAAACACTGTAAAAAATGTACTATCCCGAAGTCTTAGTATAATTCCAGTGTTGAACAACAAGGAATTCTTTTGTTTTGATTTTTTGTTTCCTTTATTTCTTCGTCGAAAATATTTACAAAACGAGAAAAATGTCACATGGAGACGGCGCTTATCTCCAGTTTCCATAGTTTTATACTGATGACAGTATTTGAATTCCCCTGGATCGCCGGACACTAATCAATCCCGGGTTACCTACCCCAGGGGGATGGAAAGCTTAGTTCAGTAGCTTAGGAGGAAAAGAGGCCTCACAAGTAATCGAATCTCGGCAGAGCCGGAGAGTCGAACTGGGAACCTTGTGGTTGGAAGGCTTACCAACTGCATCAATGTGAATAAGCCATTTTGTTTTGTTTTGAATTTGTCGTCGTCGTTGTTGTTGTTCTTGTTGTTAACTACGTAGCGACTGGTGACAACAACCGACCCATGAACCAATCAGATTACAAGAACATATCTTCTTCTGCTCTGAAATTATACTAAAATTTCTATGTCAGTAAAAAGTTTTGTATAGATTTTATTCTTAGACACTAACAATATTTTAAGATTTATTCTGATAAGAAGTCTGAAAACGACTTCAACAACTTCTGTTAATCAATGCAATATCAGGATTGTAATAACTGAATAAGATGACTTACTAGTTAAAGATATATATAAATATCTAGAAATTTAATTAGTTTGAACAAAACGTTTCTGTCTGTATTTTTCTATAATTTTGAACTAAAATCTTTAGCTGATAAAAGACTGATAAAATTTTTAATAAAGAAATAATTAGGAAAGGCATTTTATGCAGAATAAAATGAAATTAACGAAATAAAAACGGCGACGACATGTCACTATTATATTGATATAGTAAGTTCAGTAACATATTATAAAGAAAAGAAATCTGAAAACTACATTGTATATTACAAGAAATAAGGCAGAAATATACAAAAGAATAACCTGATTTAGTGATTTGAATAAGCAGTTACGCTGGAATGAAGCCTTTAATTTTGAAAGGTTGCCATTCTTTTTTATGTATGAAGTTACTGAAAAAACACTATGAATATGATCAAAACCAGCTTCGTGTGGAAGTAATTAGTCGTTCCATTTTGTATAAGTAAAAAAAAATATTAATAATAAATTATTTCTTTCCAGCCGAAGAAAACTCCAAAAGTTTCAAACTTGAATTGAATAATTTCTTTTCACATTATAAGGTTGTTTTGTGAACTATGTGAGATTTAATTATATTTTAATATAAAAATTATGTAGTGAGAAATCGCTGCTGTAAATTGTTAAACCTTTAGTCCACTTTTGTTTTTATCATGCATTTAGTCTGTGTATATATGCAGTTGTTCCGAAGTCCTATCCGTTCTAAGGTAAATAATTATTATCGCAAAATAGTTATAAGTATTAATTGCATCTTTTTAAATTTCAAGGAGTTATATTTGAAAATTCTAATTATGAGTCGTTATTACGGTTGTCATGTTTATACATTTTCACTTATTTTTGTAAACCCGCGATAAAAGTTGAAGTTTTTAAAATCAGTAATCTTGAGCTATAATCAATGAACAAAAAATGAACTAAATCTTTGCCCAAAAAATTTAATTGTTCTTGACAAGATATACGAGATTTTCATAAACTTTTAAGATTAGAAATAGTATTAGAATCATTGAAAGTGTATTATATTGAAATATTCGGCAGCTGGGAGTTTAAAAACAATTATTCCATGCATGAGAGCGCGTTGCATATGAGATGGTAGATAGTCAAAGAGGCGCGTAGCATCGCCGTTGGCTGTAATCAACTCTATCGTTAATCTAACTACTAG
>ERZ1740055.568-NODE-568-length-10631-cov-7.370651_pt1 | contig 10631 bp, 8 predicted proteins | sample MGYA00581747_ERZ1740055 | MGnify/ENA primary metagenome ERZ1740055 (study PRJEB43018, sample SAMN04849739) | marine metagenome | isolation source: floating plastic debris | place: Pacific Ocean | collected 2008-08-28 | study: EMG produced TPA metagenomics assembly...
CTCAAAACTGGTTTAAAACCCGTTATAACCAGTTTGAATTTTAACACATATCATAATGTAGAACAACCGCTGGGTTGTTATGAGCCAGCTACCTTTATCCGCCGACAGAGTTTGAGCCTTCGTTCGCGCATGCTCGATAGAATATCAAGCAGATCCGTGTACAGGTTTCTTTTTCCCCTCTTTAGAGGGGAAAAAACCTCTGCCAAGCAGCGTAAATTTCCGCGGAAATGCTATTCTAACGAAACCTACTGACAACGGTATAATCTGCGTTCTCTTTACTTTAAGTAAGGGTGATCATGTTGAGCTTACTTGATTTTCATGCCCAAGTTTCTTCCACTTTTTCTACTTTATAATTTAAAAAATTATGTTGCATGTTAAGAAATACAAAATAACCGGTCATTCAGTGTAGCTTTTTAATCGTTTTTACAAAAACACTCAACCCAAATCGACATAGAAAAGAATGACTTTACCAAAATTATTCGAGTCTCCAAGCGGTTTTATAAATAGTTTATTTTATACTTTGGCAGTTACTTATACACCACTTCAAACGTTTAAATTGCTCAAGAATTTACAGGTTACGTCCAAAAATTTCCACCTCTATCAATAGTCAGTGTTTTTCAGTGCTTACGCACCAATCGTACGCATTATGAAACATCTGTAACCATGGCGACAACTTTATCTCTCCCCGCCACTCCTGGGGCATCCACGGCCACTGCCACAGCAGCGAACAGCGTTCAGGGTGGGGCATCATAGCAAGATGGCGTCCATTACTTGAACAAAGGCCTGCAATGCCTTGTGGGGAGCCATTAGGGTTCAGCGGGTACTGCGTAGTGGGGTTATTGTCATCGTCCACAAACCGCAATGGAACCAGCTTATTTTCTGTAACGTCCTTCAAAATCTCGTCTCGGGAAAACATTACTCTGCCTTCACCATGGGCAACCCATATCCCTAGTGTCGAGCCTTCCATCCCCTTTAGCATTACAGATGGACTGGGCTCAATAGTAACGGTAGCAAAACGAGACTCGTATCTCTCAGATATGTTATGAGTGAAGCAGACACCCTGGGAGTGATTGGGGTTGGAGGAATCGCTCCCTACCCAGCCCAGCAACCCCATTAATTGGCAGCCATTACACACACCAAGACTGAAGGTGTCTTCCCGCGAAAGAAATGCGTCAAACTGCGCACGAGCTGTCGAGTTGATCTTGCAAACCGCTGCCCACCCTTTGGCTGAGCCCAGCACATCAGCATAGCTGAAGCCTCCCACAAACACGACGCCACGGAACTGATCTAGCGTGACTGTTGCGTGGCAGATGTCACGCATGTTGACGTCCCATACGTCAAAGCCAGCCATGCACAAACTGGCAACCATTTCGCGATCGCCGTTACTGCCCTCTTCACGAACTACTGCAACTTTTGGGCGTGGAATATCTGCGTAATGAAATATTATAAACTTTAACCTGTTATAGGTTTAAAAAAAAAGAATAACAGGCAAATGATTCAAATGGAGAATTGGCTTGTCTGACGTAATGGTAAAACAAAAAGGGGAAAAACAAGATGGATCAAAAACAGTTAGTGAAAGAATGAACCAAATGAGTGAATGAATAAATGAACAAATGAATGAACAAATAATTGTACGCATAAAAGAATATGCGAATAAATAAACGAAACATCAAATTGGTTAACGAGTCAACCAATGAATGCTGAAACGACGGCCTTGAACGGAAAACACATTATTCAAGGAGTTCCAGGCCTTGAAAAAAAAAATGCTAATATTCAGAGAAATTCCAGGCCTTGAACGGAAAATCACAAAATTCATAGAATTCCAGGCCTTAAAAGGAATCGACCAAATTTCTATGAATTCCAGGCTTTGAATGGAAACTCCAAAATTAAAGAAATTCCAGGTCTTGAACTGAAAATCCCAAAATTCAAGGAATTCTAGGCCTTGAAAGAAAAATACAGTACTAATATTCAAAGAATTCCAAGTCTTGAACGGAAAATCCTAACAATCGAGGAATTCAGGCCTGAACGAAAAATCCCAACTTTCAGATTGGGTACGAACTCCGATTGGATAAAGGAGAGCATAGATTGACAAATTATACATGAATCCTTTTGAGACAAAACTCTTCCTTAATAGCCTGTTTCATTGCAGCTGCTCACTTACCTGTATCAAGATCTTTAGGGGGAGTGATTTCAAATGTAATCTTATATGGCGGCGCCTTGCGACCTCTCAAACCAGCTTCCTCTTCTGCCACACAATGTGGGTTTGTTTGAAATCTCTCCAACTGAAAACTCGTTGCTTCCCATATATCTCGGAGATCAACCATCTTATCTTCCAGGACCGCTGCACCATCCACGCTCAATGACACAAATCCACTCTCTCCTACAGAACCAGTCTTGCCGATAACACAGCATGGAACGGCTGCCTCTCTGTAAATCTCAACCACTGTATCCACATCACAGTTTCTCACTTCAAGAATCAGTCCTAATTCCTCTGCAAATAGAGTTTGAATGGCCTTTTTGTCTTCCGATAGTACGTCTCCAGAACATGGAATATTAGCAGACAGACCACAGTTTCCAGAAAATGCCATTTCCAACAATGTTGTTATGAGTCCCCCATCACTAACATCGTGGCCAGCGGATATCAAGTTTTGGAAGATCAGACTTTGGGTCGCTCTGAAGCCAGCTTCAAACACCTGACAAGTTTATAAAATGGAACAAAATTATTATTTCGCTTTGTGTTTGCTGTTGTCATCAGTCAAACAGTACTCTAAAAGAGACTGGTTCCCACTTACACAAAAGTGGAATGGCTGGCATAGCGAGTAAGACTTTTCCCTTTCATACAAGTGGTCCCTGACCCAGGCTCCGAATGCCGAACTTTTTACGCGCAACTTAACTCAGTTTTTAATCTTTACTACCAGTCCAGGGAGACACAGATGTTTCAAAAGAACCCGCAGATAAGAGCCAACTCTACGAGCCACTGTAGCTTTGTAAAAGCATGTTTTAAATTTGTAAGATCCTTTTTTATATAAAAGCGACCCACAAGGCGGATGTTTTTGCTTCATGTAATCTAAAGCAGGACAGAAAATTAGAAAACTTAGGAATTGCGTTTATCTATACGACAAGATGACAAGAGAGATCACGTGATCAGCTTTTCCCTGCTGTCTGTCGTTTGACGTAACAACGGAAAGACTGGTGCGTTTGCGTACGTCGTAAACATAAAAAATTTCCTGTGTTTTCGTAAGGTTTCAAAAGTTGGAAAATCACTTTGTTTTATTCCTTGTTTCAAAAGAAAAGATAATATTCCTCTTATGAGCCTTCCTGAAGTTTCTGGAGCGAAGCGTCTTTTTCACCTGTTTCAGGAGTGCAGATAATAATATGTTTTAACGGTTGTTTCTTCTTTCTTTTAGTTATAGGGTTTGATTTTTATTTTCCTATTATAATTTCAGGAAAGGCTGATACCTAACGAAATAAAAAAAAACTTTAACAAAACCTCTAATATTCTACAATCATTTTTAACACTTTTCTTTAAAGCATGGTTCTTTTTCACTGACCTATACCAGCACACGTTATCATACTTTACAAGGAATAAATGAAAAGACTACTGATAAAACCTTATTGAAAATGGAGAATACTCCGTATTGCCTAATCTCTGTAAACACGGTAAACCACAGGCAAACGGCTGGTTGACGTAAGGCGATGTTTAAACTCTTTGTTTCTTTATCACATGAACGCCAAATAACCTTAATCGGGAACTTATTCTTAGCCAAGAGATTTTTTAACATTTGTGAATACTTCTGTGTGCTTTTTACCGTTTTAACTGCGTTTAATGAGATACTTGTGAAGCAAAGTTTTGGTTTGAACCAAGTGAAGTTTGTGAAGCAAAGTTTTGGTTTGAACCAAGTGAAGTATGATCGGGTTAAAACAAGGTCCTGGGAAGGCCTGCACGGTCATATCACTGTTAAAACTGACCAGTTGGTAATGAACGGAACAAACTGACTCTGACGATAACTACCGCAATGATAGACGAAACGTCAGTCAGTGTTAACTACAACAGACCTCAGAACTAACTGAACCTGATAACAATAACTTGACACAACACACTTTTTATTGCCCCGCCAATTGGACTCCCTAACATTTCCTTGGTATGACAAAAAATTGCATTTAATCTCAAACCTTCGGGTCTTCAAGATCAGGTGCAAGGTTGCCAATCTGACTGTAAACTTGTGCTAAGGCACTGCCGCCCAACCGCCACATATTCCCAGGTACCAGTCTCACGTGCAACAAAGTACCTTCACCATCCGGTAACTTCAGATCAGGCGTGACAGTCGCTGGAATGAAAAGAACGCATTACATTACAAGCGAATCTTGACTCTGTATTCAAACGTTTGTCACATTACCATAGGTACCCCAGTTTCTAGAACACTCTGATTATTTAGGGTTTCATTGATTATCAGGCCCTGGTTATAAACACGTAGTTTCTTAGAATACATTAAAAATTAAGTTATAAGTTTTTCCAACGTCAAATGATAAGAAAACCAGCACAATACCCGAAAACTGTTCAAGAACTTGTAAGTTTAATTACTCAACACAAAGACTGCTTGGAGTTGTTGTACACATCGCAAAAATGCAAGAATTGAAAATAAAATTGCAAAGAAATACATAACTATTTCGCTTATTTTAAAACAATAAGCTTCCCTGAGTAATAATCTAAAACGCTGATCCTATTGACCACGATGACTTCAGTAAAGAGTCATTTGAAAGCATATGTTTCTCAACAAACCGAGCGGAGTTGACGGATCTACATGGGACGTTTTCAACTTTTTTTAGGAATTCTGGAGCAGCGATTATGAGCTTGTGAGTAACATTTTCTTTCCCTTTTTTGAGCACTTCATTTTTGGCATTCAATATGTTACTGAAACTCTTTAACTCTGAGTTTCCGGTTATTATTACTTCACTCTATGTTCATGTACCTCTCATTAACGAGTGAAGAGCAAGACGAGTAACTTCAGCGTTAAAATATATATCTCGGTAGCAAGCTCGGTTTTAGTCATGATTTTCAACGGCCTTTTGATTCCTTTTTAATTCAACCAGACTACAGTACAAAATAGCGTTTAAATGCAGTAAATAAAATATATTTGTTAAAAAAAAATCAAAAAAAAATAAATTTAAACCTCATTTTGATCTTTTTAGATTGGATTAAATGCCTTCAGGATTTACGATTTGCAAAATTATTCTTTTTTGAAAATTATTTCAAAATGTGTTAACATAATTTATTTTAGCATTCTTTTTCTTTTGCCTCTAAATCTACAAAATTCGGTGAACAAGGGCTTCCTCTTGCAATGATGGAAAGAAAGCGTTTTGGTTTGCTGTTCGACCGACTCGACGATATTTTATACGGTCGTAGCTTGTGAACAATTTTAGACATTGGTAGCTCCTCATCTTCATTCATTCCTGGGATGTGAAAATGAAATATTTCATTATTTCCACGCGATAATACAGCAAAGTACAATGCGAGAAAAAAAGACGTTTTGCTCTTATGTAAAACGGTTTTTCAACCAATCAGAACACGCGTACTATCCAAATTATTTTATAAAGCGCTAAGACCTTCACTGCATTATCATACTTGGGAAATTAAAACTTCTGGGGAGTTAAACATCTAGAGTAACGTTAAATGTAAATATGGAAATCGAAAATTATCGAAATTATCCTTTGAATTTTACATAATTAGTTACAGACAGTGCGCCGTTTATATAAATATTATCATTTATACATATATGAAAATTTATATCTTCATTATTCTCGGATAAGGGCGTTAAACCGTAGGCCCTCGGAGACATATCCGAGTCTATGTGTGTGTGTCTGTCATATGAAAGGTCTCCTTAGAGTGGTAAATATGGTGTCCTCAATTAGTAGGCCTTTGGCCAGCTAAATAAACTTAACACCTAAATAAAGTCATTATCATCATCATCGTCATCATCATCATCATCATCATTATCATTATTAATTAATATTAAGGTTAAACCCGTGGAAGAAGGATTTGGTAAAGGAGATGATTTGACATTTGACCCTTCTGGTCAGTCCCATCCCCTCTGGTTAAAAAAAATCCACTTCCTTCTTACTAAAGTGTGGCTGTAAGGTTGTCTCAGACCAGTTTTATTTAATAGAGAACCTGAGAATCCTTATGAAATCTCCTGGATTTTGTTGTCGTCCATGTCAAGCTTTCTTTCTAGTGACATTCTGGCCAAGTTTGCGATCACCACCTAGATCTAGCCTGACGAGCACCACTCCTCGTTACTCAGACATAAAATCGATATAATTTAAAAACTATTTGAATCAGATTGAATGGTACCTGTAATGTCTGGACAACCAACATAAACAGACACCACAAGATCGCCAGGAGCTTTGACTGTTTCACTGCCAACTCGCGCAGCCATACTGAGAGAGTCCTTGCCACCATCTATGGCAACTCCCAATTGTGCCATGACGTCACACATTGCTTTACAGGCATCATACAGGGCAGCACCCTCCCCTGGTAACTTGGCGGGCCACATCCAGTTTCCGCTACACTTCACGTCCTGTTAGAATAGAAAGCCATCACTTTGACGAGAAAGGTGAAAAGTGACTTTGGGCTCTAATTTGCAATGGCCATGGCGGCGTTTGCGGTGGTAAGGCTTTTACTTCATGTGGGGTGCATGAAAATTTAAGCCAATGAAAAGAAAGATAAAGAGTTACACAACTTTGTTTTAGCTAATTGCCAGTTCTCTACCAAAGTGACAAAGCCCCCCAAATGGTTGCGGCCTTATGTAGGATATTTAAAGACACTGTTAAGAGGGGAAGCATTTTAATCACTTGCTCATCTGTGGTGAAACCTCCGATTGAGGAGCTTATTATTAATTCATCATCACAGGATAAGCTGCCAAACAGTTAGTGTAATTCTGTTCTTTGAATGTGTGTTTTGGTGCTGCCCAGCCCATGGGGATGTTTCATTGGGCAAAACATTGAACTTAGTTTGTTCTAAAATAATTTAGACAATTCAACTTTGATAAGTTTGATTATCACTGGCAAAATCAGTACAAATGTTTGTTCCTCTAATGGAAAACGTTAGGAAAGGGAATAATTTGATACAGGATTTATACTGTATTTAGTAGTGCAGAAAAAGAAGATAGGAACATCAAAGCAAAATGAACACAAGAAGCCACCGGGAAAAAATAGATTTGTTCTTTAAAAATGATTGTAAAACAATAATCCATTTATTCACCTTTAGATCTGTTACCCTGGCAAAAACGAGGTTTGTGAGTGCTTCACCAACTGCCATACGAGCTCCACAACCTGGATTAATCAACATTTTGATGGGCTGTTCACCGATGGCAGTTGCGGATCCAACTATATCAAAATGCGATAGAGCAGTCACTGCCACATCAGCAACAGGAGTGTGGAGAGGCCCTACACACTGCTGCTGAGCAACCAACCCTGTCACACTACGATCCACCTGCAAAAGAAGAAAAACCACATAAGGCTATAATAACACGCATCGAGACTGAGTTTGTACCGCGGTGTAAACAATGACGTCATAAGAATGTTTGTCAGGGTTATGATTATTAAGACTGAGTTTGTACCGTGGTGTAAACAATGACGTCATAAGAATGTTTGTCAGGGTTATGATTATTAAGACTGAGTTTGTACCGCGGTGTAAACAATGACGTTATAAGTGATCGTCGTGGTTATGAATATTGCGACCGAGTTTGTATCGCTGTGTAAAAAATGGCGTTATGAATGATCTTCGTGGTTATGATTATCGAGACTGAGTTTGTGCCACGAGGAAAACAATGACGTTTGAATGATCGTCGTGGTTATGAATATTGTGACTGGGTTTGTATCATGATGTAAACAATGACATTATGAATGATCTTCGTGGTCACATACGCAGTTTAAGCAGTTGGAAAAAAAGGGTGTGGAGCATGTTATGATTGAATGTAACTGAATCGACATTGTATTCCCTGGCAAATGGCATTCTCGTATACATCTTCATTAAATGATGTTCTCGTTCATATCGTCGCTATAATTAAATGGTGTTCTGGTACAAGTTTCTTTTTTTTAGAGCGGTTATCAGCGAGTCTCTCCTACTTGGATCAAATACAGCCCCATGATTCCAAGCGGTTTCACAATTACAAATGGTGTAAATGGTATTAATGCTATCAGTGAACTGAATGGAATCAACGTGAACGGCTTGAATGGTGTGGGGGCAGTGAACGGACTGACAGCTATGGGGACTATGAACGGACTCAATGCCATGGCTTCGGTGAGTTAGCTCTGAATTTTTTACAGGTGCTTAAGATTCACAATTATAGATAGCATGTGCATTGTTAGTTCTGGCTGCTAGTAACTCAGGCACTATATGCCGACTCTTTAACTTTGAATACTTGATCTCGAAAAAAATTTTGCTTTTATTATACTTTGACTTTGTTTGTTAACTTGGTCTTGCACCAGATAATGACTCGCAAGTTGCTAAATGTGAGGGCTCAATACCTGCTACCAACATCTTTATTGCTCTTCATTTCGCGTTTTACATTCAGCGCTTTTGTTTCCAAACCTTTTTCTGTTTTTTCTTGTTTAAAAGTTGTTGAACTTGAAATACCGCTTTTGATCTGCGGTTAACCCTTTCAGTCCCAGTCAGTTATCAACATTCAACTTCCCCTTACATAACACATACAAACACACTTGGTAATGAGAAAATGAAAATTGATCAAACAAAAAGAAAAAAGATCTGCAGGACAGGTTCCTGAATTCTACCAGTCAAATCTGGTGGAAGCAGCCAGGATTCTCAAATTCTATTTCAACTGAAATTTTACTTTCGCTTGTAACAGTATTTACACACGCTGCGTCCAAGTAGCAAATAAAATAAAACATTTTACTACACATGACTCTGTAAAATCGACCCTTTACTTGATTATTAAAATACAGTTTTATTTTTTATCATTATTGAAACAACTTCTGCATTCAATTAGACTTCACATACAAGCAATCCATGCAGCATTTTTATAGGGTTTTTTTATCTTATTTTAATTACGTTTTTAGTAGGTTTTCCGACTATTGTCTTGCACTTTTTGTATTGAATACGCGGGAGGGTCACATGATTTTGTGTGAAGGGTCACTTAAATCCATTCCAGGAAGTATGAGGGCCACAAGTTTTTCCCCAAAAATACTTAAAAACCCTGACCCATCTTCCCTAATAAAAAAAGTACCTTTCCTAAACAGTAATAATAATAATAATAATAATAATAATAATAATAATAAATAATAATAATAATAAATAATAATAATAATAATAATAATAATAATGACAATAAACTTCGTTTATGTGCCAATATATTTTGCTATGGAGCCAATGGAGCACACAGAAAGTACCAATGTATCCAGGTTAACATTATTCTCACGCTTTCCACTTTCCGCTGAAAGATAAATAATTTTTTCGAATTAGAGTTTGATTGACAAATTCAAACAGTTTAAATTAATTCAGTAAAACGTCATGTTTGTGAGCAAGGTCTTTTGTACAATTAGACCTCCCTGATTTTTTAAATACAGGTGAATGCGCTTAATGGAGTTAATGGTGTTAGTGCGGTAGGAAGCGGCATTGCAAATGGCATCAGCGGCATTGGCATTAGTGCTAACAGTGGTATAAACGGCATTGGAGGCATGAATGCCATTACAACATTGAGCAGCATTAATTCTTTGGGTAACATCAACTGTCAGAACGTGAATGGTTTGAACAGTAACAATAGCATCTACACCATCAATGGGATTAACGGCCATTCTGGAACAGCTTTTGCTCACGCGGCTATGGAACAGGAGCGAAGCCTGGGTCAGAATGGACTTAATGGCCACGCAGAGACTTTGCACTGGTCCCCACAGTATCCTATGGTCTGTGTCCCAGAGTCTGGATTCTCGACATCTCCTGGGGTATCACAAGCCAATGGAATTACTATTAACAAGACAGCCGGTGCATTTCTGCCGGAGATTACTCTTCAGGTAACCAATGCACAACGAGCGGAACTGCAAACAACTGCAAATGTATCAACAACAACTTGTAACTCAGTTTATGCCCCGGTGACTAACAGTGGGCCTCGGTATTCAAACATCTCTCTTGGGAATCCCATCACTAACGGCATCCAAGCTATGCAGATCACAAGGCCTGTTGGTACAGAGTTCACTTCACCAATTATGAAGTTCATGGGCCCGACGACGTTTATTCCGCTCAGGCAGTCAGCAGTTACTCCCCTGGACACAATTACTCACGGCTAAATTAGCGCCAAGGTAAATTTAAACGCTATACAAAAATGAAGCAATTGACTGATAAACATCAAAACCACTCTTATTCGATATTAAGTGCCCGTATATACTAATTTGTTCATCCTTCGTGGAAGTTTTGTTTTCGACAAATGGTTTTTAGTTGGGAGTGATTAAACTCTTCGAAGTTCTTGGGTTCTGACCAGGGATATTCTCACATTTTGTTTTCTTTTACCAGTCTGATGTTTTTTTTTTCTGGTTCGCCACGTTCTTGTAAATAGATTAACATCATTAGGCGAGTCTAAAATTCACTGATCTGCTCTCGAATTCTCCCAAAGCTTCGCCTT
>ERZ1740055.569-NODE-569-length-10625-cov-7.377578_pt1 | contig 10625 bp, 2 predicted proteins | sample MGYA00581747_ERZ1740055 | MGnify/ENA primary metagenome ERZ1740055 (study PRJEB43018, sample SAMN04849739) | marine metagenome | isolation source: floating plastic debris | place: Pacific Ocean | collected 2008-08-28 | study: EMG produced TPA metagenomics assembly...
TACATTGCTTACAAGAATATCATAAAAACTTCAAGCAAGAATTGTCAAAATTCCAGTTGAAACTTCAACTTAATTCACTATGACACTAGTTGTGACGATGATCATGAACATTTTATCCTTGAGTTGTCTAAACTAGATTTAAAAATCAATTCTTTCATACTACTTACAGTGATGATCAAACTGTTTTCAATCTTGAGTTGTTTAAGTTAAAGTTGAAACTTCACCTCCTTATAGTTTCAGCACTTACAGCAATGATCATAAACATTTCAACTATGACTTGTTTAAAATAAATTTAAAATTGTTCGGTCAAAATCAGCGAAGCAGGCTTTAAAAACTAAAAAACATACTTCCGACCAACACTCGTACTTAAATCAACAAATTGTCTCACACGATTGACTTGAAAACTGGCAGACAATATTTTAGCTCCTATAACTACCCGCTACCGATTTTTTCAAAAACTGCTTTGTTCGTTTTTTCTTTTTTTTTTTGAAGCAATATGAGATGGATCTCTCTTGTTGATTACTTTTGTCTACACCTCGAACTGACCAGATCAACTTTGCTCCATCATCTGTTCGCTCACGCAGAGCTGTTAATGTGAAAAGTTGAAATTGCACTGAGCTTATAACCGCGAACATTTCAACAAATGTAAATAAATCTGAAACGAAATATAATTTCTTCTCGCCTCAATTAATAGCAGTGGAGTGAAAAGTCAATTTTTATAATGAGCCTGTTTTGGTTCTCTAGCCGTTACTATGCCATACGGTGTCTCTTTGCCGGCTTCAATTGTGAACACAAGATTGAGGCAATACGGTTATATCTTTTTGTTTCCTTAAAAAGAGTCCAATTTTTTAACCTTCACGAAAACTGTCAACTTCAGAATCTGCCAAAACAATAACCATTTATTAAATCTGCATTTCAAGTCGAACAAAATGAATGGCCATTTTATAGGTTTTTGTCCACAAGTTGAAAAGTTAGAAAGTTCCCGGTTTCATGAAACTTGGTTTTGGAATAACAAGCTCCTAAAGAGATTATTGTAATTTGTAAAAAAACATACTGGGCCTCAACACTGGATATTCTAATCTTCTATTGACCACTGGCTTCAAAACCTGTCCAGAACAGTAAACTAATTCCTTCCTGCTTTGGTTAATGAAGTAAATTAAATTTCATGACTAGGAGTAGGGATCATATCCAAAAAAACACAATGTCTGGAAAATCGAACATGACGATTTTAACCGATCCTTTTGGAGAAATGGTTTAGTCAAAATGAAAGTAGACAGATCACATGTAAATAAAGTTTGATTTTTTTTTTTAAAAAAAAACATAAGCTTACTTGCAGCTCAAAGTAAAATTCGTTTCGAGCGGAAATCGCGGTAGAATTGTCTCCCAGCTGCATGTGCACCGGAAGTCAAGACCTGGATCAAGTCACATCGATTCTAATTCCTTTTAGACGAAACGCAGGGTGCACAAAGGTTGATACCACATGGGTTTCTCTCCTTTTAATAAAAAACAGATGTTGACCACTTTCATCTCAAAAAGGAAGAAATAAGGAAATTTTTTACAAATCCGGCGCCATTTCTACATCTGGCGAAAGCTATCAAACTGTTTTCACTTTGAGGCGAGAAATTGCTAACCTGCTTATCGCAACATTTCAATTCTTCAGTGTCAAACTCTTATCACTTTGACACAGACACTAAGCCCTATTTTGAGTTTTCAGTTTTGATCTGATAATACAAAATAAAAAGATTTGTCTTCCTCTATCTCCGTGTAATATGCTTATAAAGATTTCAATGTCAATTGAATGCCTAGGACACTGATAAAACTCAACTACTTCCTTTGTCAGACGAATAGTTCTTTCTACATCCGCTGTCCTTTAATGACTTTATTATGGAGGGATAGAGTCTGGATTTTTTTTTATATCTCAAATCAATATTGTATTCTTAAATAAACACGTCCCGCCGTGTTTCGCTTGACTTAAAGGACTCCATATTATGTTTGAATTCAACTTGATGGCTCGTCAGTAGGGCTACAAGAGATCGCATATTGATAAGCTTTCCCGCATATTTGATTGTAAACAAAACACAGGGACCCAAGACTATGTTCTGAACTTGGGAATTAATGAACCGGAGTAACGGTAACTAAATTGAATTTCTTCCGTGACAAAGAGATAACATCTTTTTGATCAAGAGGCGGGGCAGAAGAATTAACTGTTTAAAAGCAGTTGTCGTCAGCTTAGTTGTAAAACATCTTTCAGAAACAAGACGTACATCAACTAAAAAAGATTTTGCGTTTTATTCAATGAGTTCACCAGTGACTCGATCGCGACCGCGAGGACCCAAATTATATCCTATTTTCATCTTGATTTTATGGACTTCTCAAGCAATCATAAAACTAGCTTCAGCGTTTAAGCATGATAATTATGTATAGGGAACTTATAAATGAAAAGGCAATTTTCAATAAGCGAGACACTTGCTTTATGTAATACGAATTAGCAAATGTAAGTTGACAAGCTCGCACACCTAATCATCTAATGCCTCACATAAATAAATTGACTGCCTAATGTGAAAATGAATAATGATACAACGCCCCCCAGAAAGCTCATAAAAGACTTTGCCTGCTGCATGCACATTTGTGAGTTCAGTTGGAAACGCAGGAAACGAGAGTTAATTGTTCAGCTGTTGGTCTTGTACACTACATGGACACAATATAGTTCCTTCTCAACCTTCCTGCGTTTTCTCTTGGTGGGCTCAACCTTATTCGAAAAAGTTTGACAACTGTCTGAACACAAAAGATAGGAAGAAAAAAAAACCTCATGTGCAAAAACCACTCGGGAGGTTAGCCCACATTGCGCATGCGCTAGTTCACTCGTTGAGTGATTGGTTAGTGAAAGCTGTTACGAAAACATATCAAGCAAGAAACCAATGAAGTGTTACTATAATCGTCAAGCTGTGCGATCAGCAAAGAACACGGATGCTGTAAGTTGGAGACCTACACATCTATAAAGAATAGGCTAGTAGCTGTTGACACCAATCTCCAAGAAGAGCAAAATATCGCTAATCTTACTTGTTGTTCAAGCAGAGCTGTTGTGTGTTCATGGATAATTTACAAATGTATCCAGGATCCCTTGTACATCAGCCGATCGGTGGTTATTTTGATGCCGGGAAAGAAACTTCGATAGGGAGATCTAATCCCTTTATGGACGCTAATCCAAATTTGATTTCTCGAAGCACTCTTAACTTAGCACCGCATCGTCTGCCAGAACCGATGGTAGATACAAAACCTTTGCTAAGCAGTCAGCAAAGTAACTTTGGATACGCTCCGCATACTGATGTTGGAACGGGAAGGTCTTCGTGTTCAGCTCAAACCTACGCCAGCAGAGAATTATTTCGCCACACAGAACATAATCACAGTCACCTTTCTGCAGGGTCGAATACGTTACCACACGGGCCCCATTCACTTTACGACTCCATACCAATGCCGAATGGTTCTAGATTTGCTCAATGCCACGCAATGGACTCTGCTATGCATCCTTCAAACTATAGTCCACTCTCTCTTCACCAGCCAAAGCCAGAAGTGAAGTCTCTACACCGAAATATTTTCCCTACAACCATGGCCATGGGTGCCGACACAGAGCCGGTTCAAAGAGCTTTTCGCTTTCCACAGAACGATGTATTTGCCCGTATGCCGGACATGTACACAGCACAAGCAACGTACGGTTACGAGCCGCATCACAGACCTCCCATAACTCATTCGTACTTTCCATGGCCAAGCCAAGCCACAAACAAAATTCTCATCTGCGAATGGATTGAACAACAGCAATTTAGCAAGAGCAAAGTTTGTGGTAAACAGTTTTCAACTATGCATGAGATCGTACGACACTTGAACGACGAACACGTGAGTCAAAACGAATCGCCTTTACATGTTTGTAAATGGAAAAATTGTACAAGAAGTGGGCTTCCCTTTAAGGCTAAGTACAAGCTTGTGAATCACATACGAGTCCACACAGGCGAGAAGCCTTTTCCTTGTCCTTTCCCCGGCTGTGGGAAACTATTCGCACGGTCGGAAAACTTGAAAATCCATAAACGAACTCATACAGGCGAGAAGCCATTCGTATGCGAGTTTGCTGGCTGTGATCGACGATTTGCCAACTCTAGCGACAGAAAGAAGCACTCACACGTACATACGTCAGACAAGCCATACAACTGCAAATACCAAGGCTGCTGCAAGAGCTACACTCATCCAAGTTCGCTTCGAAAGCACATGAAACTACACGGCATTTCACCATCACCTCCACACAGCCCCACACATGGCGATTCTGGAGATGATAGAAGCCACCTTCGCACGCCTTCTCCGACAAGGACACTTCATGGTCAACTATCGGCCATGAACAGTGGAATAAGTCAAAACTCTTCGAACAGTGACTCAGCCGAGAGACATATAAACACCAACTGGTATTAAAGACTACTAAGAAGAAGTAAGATAATACTTGTTTGACCTACACTAATTTTATCATGAACACATCAATACTTTGTTCAAAGCTAAACTAAAAACTAACTTGACATAAAAAATGAAAAGTCTGTGTTGCATTCTCACGTAATTGGCAAATAAAAAATTCAGCCAAACGACTTCCATTTGTTTTGTTGGCATAATGAAAAATTTTGTGATTAACGTTTGCCAAAAAAGAAAACTTTCTCATATATATATATATACGGCCAAAATGAAACGATGAACTGATTTGAAAATATTTAGTAAAATTATATAAATTCAAAACCCAAAAACAGAATGAGAACTAGATAATGTCAAATAGAGGACAAAAAGATTTGCTCTAATGCCTTTATTTATTAATTCTAATGCAATTTTTAGGTTAACTTAATCAAATACTGTTCACATTCCATTCCACTCTTTCGTGATCAGACTTGATTTATATCTTAAAAACTAGCAGGAGATGCAGCAAAGCGGGTAGGTATTATCTCTTTTCAATTCAAACAACACCCCCCGGTTCCTAAATTCAAATACTATACAAATTTGCTCTATTATTATACATCTAAGCTAGTAAAGCACATCTGTGTTTCAAATGCATGGTAAAAACCAAGTGACATTCATTACAATGGTAGAATTTGCTCACAATAAAACTACTGATTGATATCTGCTATCTACGGGTAAATCTATTTCGCTTACTCTAAAACTCTTTGCCAGAGAACCAAATATAAATATTCTTGTTTAAGTTTCTTTAAAGCTACAACTCTATGCTTCTCTTGATTAAGATGTAAATAAGAAACTCTAGGTGACAGCCATTCATTTCTTGTATCCAACATGGCGTTGAGCACGTATAAACCGAATTATGTAAGATTGAGTACAAACTAAATCAAATCAGATTAAAATAAAATGAGACATTTTCAAGGCCTTCTCTGTGTATTATATCATCTAAAGCCGCGTTTAAAACTGTCCTTGACAAGCAAACAATAAAGCTAACTAAGACACTTCCACCACACAAGCAGTGAAAATGCAAACACATATTCTGCATCATTCTGAGGCAGAAAAGATTAAAAGGCAGTTGCGAATTACCACTGTCAATTCTTAAGCACACAATGACAAACAAAAAAAAAACTTAGTTTGTGAAAAGGCAGTCTTGGAAAGTGTTCTCAACTATTTTATGCCGAGAGATTTTCCTACAAACTAATTGGAGCCCTACCCGAACGCACTGTTCACAGGTATACACTTTGACAGATATCTTCAAGAGCACACTATAGATTATGACAGAAAGAGGTTCGATAAAATGCAATAACCTACTCTGGATCAGATTTTATGTGGAATATGCCACTGTATATTTCTTCGTATAGCTCACAGAAAGCAAAAAAGCGCACATTTCTATTCTGTTTTTGATTAACAAACATTTGAACCTCATGGTATATTTGGTGGTAAAATAAAATTACTTGATTTGTTCTTGGTCAGATATCAACCCCTTAGAATCCTTTTGTTTAAGTAATGAAATTTTGTGGAAATAGCTGATTTGTTTTTAACATTCAACATTCAAGGAAAAGGTAATGCCAGAAGGGATTATTACAGCTGTAAATTTGAACATTCTTTTGTCACCTACTACACTTCAAACTATTAAAAGACTCAGTGTAATGCACTGAAATTTTTTTTTTTTTTTTGAAGAAAAACCTGGAGTGTTAAAGACTTGGTTTATATCGACCTCAAAAGTAATGTCTTAATTCTTTTGACATCGATAAAGAAACTTAGAGTTAGATTATTAAACCACTAATTTCAATGGATGCTATTAGCAGCAATAAATTAATTTAAGAGATTTATAATCAAGCTGCAAGCTGGCCCGCATGATCATTTCAAAGTTGTTGTTTCTAATTTATAAGCTACGGAAAAAGCGAAAAATAGAGAGAAACATCTTTTTCAACTAAAATGGACTAATCTGCCACAAAACGTATGATTTATGATTAGTCTATGCTTTTAAAATACTTTTTAAACCTTTTTCTCTATTTATATATTTAATTATGATGTGGTTTTATTTTATAAATTTAGAAAGATGTCAACAAGTAAAAAGACTTCTTAAAGTTTCTAAAAAGACGGCAACAATTCAAAAGTTGGCTTTTATAGAGGTCATTTACTACAAGAAACCGTTTTAAGATGACATTTGACTGCAGGGGTTTTCTATGTATTTAAATAAAATAAAGTTTTTATAAAAAAAAAGAGAAGGCGTGCATATGTTATAAAGTCAAAAGCAGACTTTTGGACGTTGCATGGAGATTCTACTGTCATTGTTCACAACTGGTTCTAGCCAAAAAGTCTTGTAATTAACAACTTACGGTGAAGACTTCAAAAGATTTGTCAAAGGCAACAACAAAATTGATAAGACTGCATGAGAGCATACATAGAGTAACGGCACAATTTCTGAAGAGCGAGCACGTCTAAATTAGCACTTCAAACCATAGAAATAAAAGAAATAGTATACTTATCTCACAAAATATTCAATCTTTCGTCTGAAAGACAGCCAATATCAAAGCCAATATCTTAATTTTATTTGATTTCTCCTTAACGAGAAATATCTACAGAGTGTTATCGCCTCATCTTTTCGATAAATGCCGAGATAATTTGATCACTATCAGCAAAAACTGTATTGAAAAGAACGGTTTTACAAAATGATGTAAGATATTTTTGATTATTTTTAAAAAAGACACGTTTTAATTGTGTAAGTATAAGTTTATGAAACGCGCGTGGAAACATTGTGATTCAAGAAACTGTTATAGCCGCAATCCGGAACTTCCTAAAGCGACATTGAATTGAATAGGAAACGACTCAATAGTTACGAATAGAAGCGAAAGGCGCTGCTTTGGTTTGGTAAACAACAACAGCTATTCGCAGCAGATCAATTATTTTTCTAGTGAAACATGTTAAGATATCACAAAGAGCTCCAATATGCCTAGCCATGCTGATGAACAGAACTGTGGTTCTCTCAAACTGCCAGCCACAGCGGTGGTAGGGCAAAACTGTTTATTGTCGTTTTACGCCACAAAAGTCACTCTTTGATATGTTTTCATACAGATTTTAACTGCTTGCACTCCAAACCTAAGGAAATTAAGGGATTATTCTTTGATATTATCACACTGATTTGTAACACGCGATGAAAACCAAACAAATATCAAAAATATGAAAATTTTGAGTTCGTAGAAGTTAAGAATTTTAAAAACCATATGGCATTACGAATGCAGTATACAATTTCTGTTTGTTCAATCCATGGGGTCGGTAACAATTTGATTCGGATTTTTCCTGGAGAGATAGGTATTTGAAATAGTAGAAAACTTTCATTGACACTCTAGAAAAACTTTTTTCTTGTAACAGTAATTTACTTAAGTACTTTAAAGAAATTACGTTCAAAAATTCAGGTATATTAAACAAATGTTTTCACATGTGAAAGAAAAAGTGGAAACTTTTGACAAAAAAAATTAGGAAAGAAAGTTTGAAGACGGTTCAAGTTACATTTTTTTAACAATTTTTTAAAATTATTATCGTGCTAAGAATTTTTGCTTTTTCGGTTTTTGTTTCAGTTAAACTTGAGTTTTGTAGCTTAACACAAAAAAGTTTTAATTTCAAAATAGAAATATCGAGCAAAACTAACCAAAAGCCGACATTAAAAAGAACAGCGGAAGTCTTTACAAAACGGATAAATTGCTGTGTTTTTCTTATTTACCATTGTTATCAATAAGTCTAAGGCAGTTCGATTACAAGCCATTAGCTTTCTGAAAATTACAATGAACATCTTTCATTCATTCAAGTTTATTGTTTTGAGGTATATGAAAAAATGTTCTTTTCATTTTCACGACGCAAACAAATCATAGGAGAAAAACTCTTTGTTTGTCACCCGTATCTTTTAACGCAATACTAAAAACATCACCCGTACATTTTCATAATGAAATTTTTATTGCTTTAGAAACATGGCGGTTACGATATAACAACGACCCATAGCGTAAAAACTCTGAATACAAATCTACCTTTCTCCACAGCTGTTCGCACCTGTTTGGTCACGACATGGGAAAAGACAAAATTACCGTTTCCATTAAATCAGACCTAAAATGAATTGAACTATAAATGTTTTGGCTCAATTTGAATAAAAAATACTTTTATTTACTCTTTACAAATGCTAAACCAATTTGGTGTTATTCCTTTAGGCTAATATACGTATACAACTATGGACAGTTGTACAAAGGAGCTACTCAGGGTTTCAAAAGAGCTTTTTCCCTTAGTTTTATAAACAAAGTTTATTCTGAGACAAAACTCGCTTAGTTGGAATTATGAACTTAGTCTTAAAAAGTGTTTTGAAAAGTGTCGATCTGCAACTTGTGTATTTCGTTCAACAACCTTAGTTAATATATAAAAAGATAGTGGGAAACCGTCCCTTAGATATCCAACATCAATTCATTGCATATGCATAGCAAAACTATCATAGAATGATTTACGGCTTTCTCTTTCAAGCTATTGACGCTAGAATTGGTTAAACAGCTTTTAAAAGCGAGAATGTACAGGCGTTTTTTTAAACAAGTCGAATTTTTAATTTTATAATTAACGGGATAACGCCGTGTTTCGTGCGTCACAGACAAACTCAACTACCTCGAACTGAACGCCAGCTCGTTACACTGCTTGAAGCAAAAGTCTTGCGTTTTCTGTCGTTTCGTGTTTGAATTATGCATTGATACTACAAATATTTGAAAAAGAGGTAAAAAAATATTTAATTTCAAATACTTATTCGGCCTGTGGCTAGCTTCGGTCGATTGCATTTGTTGTACAAAGAGACTGATTTCTCGTAAAATATTGTTTAAGATCATTTTATCTCTTAGCTTTGAAAACAAAGTTGGCTTAAAGAATTTAGTTGGATAAATTCAATTTACTTTGAGTAGTAAATGACTTTTAATTCACTCAAAAATACGCAATAACGATTAAACTATACTTGCAGAATTTAAAAAAGGACAATTGGCTTGTAAAGTTTCAAATGAGTGCGACAAAATACATGCGTGACGATAAATAAAACGTGCTTTTAAAATTAGTTTTTAGGAAAAAAAAACTATTCAGGGTCCAACAATATGCAATACTTAAGATCACAAACAAATTTCCTTAGGGCAGTCATCGACCCAAATTCTACTTCAAAAAACCTATGGTTAAAAACAGATGTTTATAACAAGTTGAAAAATATACGTTTTCTAGCTTGTTTAAATTCTTTCTGCGAGATAATTTTGGATTTTTGCCATGACAAAGATTTTACCATTGTTTTGAAAACACTCATTATGAATTTACCTTCATCATTCCCACGAACTTCCAAGCAAATACCCGGGCACAACTCTGCCAACCTTTAAAACTAAAGGAAGTACTGATATTTTGTCAAAGTTATTCTGATGCACACGTCTGCAACTAAAATAGCTGTTCAAAATCTGAGATATTAAGACACGCAGGTACTTTGAGTAAGCGATTTGTTCCGTCTGTTAAACCCTTTTAATTTTGACCCTGAGATGAGTTTCAAAGCGGTAGCCCGATTGTCTCATGCCGTCATTCAAATACACATCTCACTCTACTTCACTATATGATTCAACAGTGATCTTCTCTACGGGTATTAGACGTATTTTTCTTAGACTTAAAACGATTAAATGCTTCGCTAAAAACTCCATAGAGAACAAGGGATGCAGTCCCGCAAAGCTATATATAAAGTGTACATTAAAAATTTATTTACCCCTTCCTGTCAAAGCACAATTTCATAACAACATTTCGTAACTTTTAAACCAAATCTATAACGAGATCATTCGTTTTGACCCTCTGAGTAGAAATGATTGGTGTTTTTTGTCGTAACTTTTGAACCAGTTAGTGAAACCCTATGAAGTGACCATTCATTTTGTTTGTCTTGAAGAGTAGAAATGATTGGTGTTATTCATTCTAACTTATGAACCAGATGATGAAACCCTATAAAGTGACCGTCATTTTGCTTGTAACAATTTATTGCTGTTGTTTATTTTAAGTTTTAGATGAATTTTTTTTAAAAAATGACCATTTACTTTGTACAACTACTTTTGAAAGAAAGATCTGGTAAATATTTATGAAGATTTAATGAAGTTTGGTTATTTGAAGTTAGA
>ERZ1740055.570-NODE-570-length-10623-cov-8.923259_pt1 | contig 10623 bp, 10 predicted proteins | sample MGYA00581747_ERZ1740055 | MGnify/ENA primary metagenome ERZ1740055 (study PRJEB43018, sample SAMN04849739) | marine metagenome | isolation source: floating plastic debris | place: Pacific Ocean | collected 2008-08-28 | study: EMG produced TPA metagenomics assembly...
CCTCATGGGCTATTGACTCGTAGTCCATTCGCCCTTGAGGTCTAATTGTTAAATAACCTGCAAGTGAGAACCCTGCTTTATCGGGAGCCAGCAGAAGAAAAGAGAAAATTGGGTCGCGACCACTTCTTGGTTACAAGGACACTGAGTGCTTTCAAGCGTCGGACGGCGATTGCAAAATTGAAAGTCGACGTCGGTCAAGAGTTAGATAAAAAAGGATAAACGACCTTGCCATAAAGCGTCGTAGCTTTAGACTTCTCGATTGTTAGACTTTGCTCTGCCTGTATAGGGATCAAAGACCATAACAATAGCACTCCATTAACTTTAGACTTCTAGCTCGATGGTTAGATTCTTTGCTCTGCCTGTATAGGGATCAAAGACCATAACAATAGCACTCCACTGACTTTAGACTTCTCGATTGTTAGTATACGGGGATCAAAACCATAATGATATTAATAACACTCCATTATTAATAAGAATAAGCCCAAACTCAATAAACAAGTACATCACTTTAATACTTTTTTAGCTTTATAACTTCCGTTGCATTACCTGTAATGCATACGTCATTATTGTTAATAATTTATTCATTAACTAGCTTACAACTCATCTATTGTAACTCAATCATTCTATTAAACTGATGATAAGTATGCCGAAACATTTCTTTCAAAAACGTTGTTCTTTATTCGAGTTATATCTTTTTTGCTACTATCAAGACCTTTTGGAAACACTCCATTAACTAGAGACTTCTCTATTGTTAGACCGAGCTATCCCCTATACGAACCAAAGGCCATTTGATGTTCGTAATTATCGAAAAGTTTTTAAAATTAATATCTATAATTTACATTTATGTTAGTAATCAAATAAATATTAACTTCTGTATTTGTTTCCAGGAAGCACAGCACAATCTGTGCTTTGTCAGCCAATTGTGCAGTCTAATGGAGATCTTGTTGGTGAGTGAGTAGAAAAAATTATCTATTAAAACAATGGAAATTCGACTTTCACGCTAAAATCTGTACGGTCGAGCGATTAAAAATTAGCATCTGGCTAGAAAGAATGGGCGACCACTTTTTTCATAATTGCCGTTAAATATAAGGTATTAACACGTGGATAGTTTTTATTGCCTGTGTATTTGTAGTCTAAATAGATCAAATAAACTGGTAAGGAATTAGCAAGAACAAATTCCATCAAATGAATTAACTTCAAATTCATTAAAGATACAAAACCAAACTTGTCTGCAAACGTTGATGGGGGCGTTATGAATATATTTTTCATATAACTACAAGAAGCACAGATTGACAGAAATTATTTTTATGCAAATAGGAGGGTATCAGTCCTTTTTATCCGTGTTAATATTTCATCTTCATTGTAAACAATTTTTAAACTTACCACACTGAATATTTGTAAGGATTCAATTAGGTTCAAATCCGAGACTATTTATAGATAGCCTGAGTGGCATTTGCGTATATGGAGACAAGTTCCCAAAAAATTAGCTGTAAGAAAATTTTCCACTTAATTATTTATCATATTCAAGGTGTCATCGAACTGTCAAGGATGGTTGGACATGACCCCTTTGCTGAAGAAGATGAAGAAATCGTCAACAGCTACCTCGTATGGGGCGGAATATCACTGTACTATGCAGAGGTAGATCCTTAGCAACGATTCTAGATAGTATTTCAGAACCCGTACTATATAAGGATAATACATAAACTATCTTTATATGCAGAAGTATTAAGGACTTCTTCCAGGAAATAGACTAAACCAATGACACCATATCTCCTTTTATAACGAATTAAAGCTGCATCTTTGTATTGGGATCAGAGTTCAGAATATAATTGCAGGAGTTATTAATTTGTCTATTTGTTGTTAGTTTATGTTTTGTAGCTGTGCTTTTTATTCTTCCAAAGCTTAAACATTTTTGTTTCTTCTTTAACTAATAATTTACCTTGCTATATTCTATAGCACTCTTTCTTGTAGAAAAACGAAGGAATCTATCATGATTATAGTGATTTTTTATTGGCTTGTTATAGATGTTTAGAAGCATGCAGCAGCACAGAAAACTAAGTGAGTTCCTTCTTAACGTCACAAGGTAAAACAACTACTTACTTCCTACAGTACCGTCCGCGGGAAAGGGTACATGCGGGATCGCGGGGACCGCGGGCGCGGGTCCAAGGGATCCCGGGCGCGGGACTAAGAATTCTTAGTGCGGGACATTAATGAGTTTTTAATGTACCTATACTGTCCATGGAAATCATCAATGAAAAGTATGGTATGAAATACAAGAATTATAAAAACACTATCAACAATATCAAGATGTTAACTGGATTTGTGCAGGGTTCTTTGCAACTGAGCCATGAAGCCAGTGCTGTTGGGCCGAACCACCAGGTTTGTCTGACCCAGTAAAATATGCAAACACATCAAATTTTCTTGTCAAATTAAAGCGTAAGGAAAGTGCTTCTCTTTCGTAATTGAGATCACTGCATAGATTACTATTCAGTGGCGATATCTCTACCAACTGTACATACTCCTTCATATAAGATAACTCAACGTTGTTGTCCCCCAGTGATTCTTGAAAATGTTAAGTGGAAACTTATTGATTTTGATATAAAAAATTCCCAGAATTGTAATGAATTTCTTCTGCACTGATAATCAGTTTAGAAGGAATTTATGACACTCGTGGATAGGTCCTTGAATATCATGGCTGTTAAAAGCTGGAACCCTACTTAAACTGTAACTGAAAAGATCTTTTACCAGTTTGATAAACTGTTTTGAGACTATATTCGTTGAGTGGCTTGAAAAATAATAAACAGTAGAGTTTGTGTTCGCGGGTATAAATATGTTTTGGGCCCGACTCAGACTCATGTTAGCTCGAGCCAAGGTGAGGGTTAAAATGAGCTCTGAGAAGGGCCAGAAACATATGCCCAATAACATAAATTTTATTACTGTTATTATCACTTTGGAGGGTATTGAGAAAATAAAAACTGAAACAAAACAGTCTTAAGAATCACTGAAGGTTTGAGCGGGCTAAAATGTACTTTAGCCCGCCAAATACGCCATAATACCCAACAAAGTGATAATGATAACAGAATGCGTCGGGTGTAAGCGTATTGTGACAGTAAATGTGAACGCTTGTTCTCTGTCAGCAACATAGAAACTCATTTCCTTTGCTCTAGCCTTGACTTTTTAAAAGTTTTTAAAGTGTAGATCCGTGTGGATTTGAAGAACGTATAAATGTTCGGTGTGTTTTTTCAAGCGTTAGATTTTTCTCATAGTAACCTAATTGTAAGTTTCACGTTGTGTGTTTTTCTTGTAGATCGATATTCCAGGATATTGTAAGCATGGATACAGTCATTATGAAAATTATGGTTAGTTGATTTGAAACTGTGTAAAACAGCAAATAAAGACGAATACATTAGACCTGGATATGCAAAACCTGTTGTTACTTCAAAATTTACTGTTTATTATTCCACTTTTCTAGTCAATGTCTCAAGACATGTTGCCATAATTGTGCTTCATAGTAAAATATATTAAAAACAAGGATACAATTACTGATTGATTTGACTAATAAAATAAAACGTTTTCGATTAAAAGCCATCTTCAGTACTGAAGATGACTGAAGGTGACTTGTTCAGACTGAAGATGACTTTTAGTCGAAAACGTTTTATTTTTGTAGCAATGCATTGATTCCAAAAGTTTATAAGGCCAAAAGTTACAACATGTTTAGTATGTACCAACTGGTCGTTTTTTGGGCGGGCATGGTTGTAAGATCTTTGCTTTCCGACCTCAAGGTTCCAATTCGATCCCAGCGGGCACATGCAAACAGTGATGTATTCCGGAGTATTCCAACAGGAATATAAGATCAGAATACTTAGCAAAAATAGCGGATGCAATGCAGATACCAGATGAGTTATGACGGCAAAAATCAGTCATCGCGAACTTGTATAAACCTGCACTCTAGCTGGTATAAAACTTTGTGCCTAGTAACCAAAGCTGGAGACCCCGAATTGGTCAAGGATTTATAGAGGTTACTTAAATGCACTTGCTTTGGGAAAATGTCGAATGAATGAATAATTTTCAACTTTAATAAGCAAAGCAATCTAACGCGCTGTCCAAGAAATATTCACTTGTTCTAATTCTTAAAGAACATAATCAAGGTCAACAACTATATTTTAAAATTTTAGTATCGTGAATGAAAGTTAAGTGGTCATTAATTTCAAATTCACAATATAATGACCAACAGTGCAGCCAATACATCCCATCTGGGAGATTATAAAGCTACCAGTTTGGTTATTTTATTCGCAGATTGGCACGTTTGTATACGGCTGTGGGCTACGACCTGCAATTTTTGGGTCGCATGAGTTGAAAATTGCATGTTGTTGCATGTTACTGCAAGGGTGTGTGCGACGGCCTTTAGCGACTGTATGTAGAGACAAAAGTTTCATCACATTGATTTCTTGACAAACTATTTTTTTGACTAAAATTGTATTCATTTTTTCCATTCGTTGCCTTGAGTTGTATGTTCCTCAGATTGAGGATGATTGCAAGCATGTATGACGTCGGATTTGTTCATCTTTTGCAAATCCTGCATTATAATTTGCCTCGTTAGGAGAGGTCTATTACATTGGTTCATTAGTAACCGAAATGCACTTTTCATAACTAACATCTTGACTTCGAATTTCCCATGTTCATGTTCTGCCGCTGTCCTACGTTTTTCGGGCTCTTCAAATTCGATAGACACACTTTATCGAGTACTAAAGTGATGACGTCACAAACATTTGATTTGTGAAATTGCTAATTTGACTGTCATATTCAGAAAAAACAAGATCAAAAATTGGAACCTCCATGCCGATATTAGCATTTTGCGATCAATCAGTGATGAGATATTACCACGGTTATGCTCTGATGACCCCCATATAAATACTTTTTTACATTGGCTTGGTTCCTAACGTTAAGAACTAAGACATTTCTAGAAGGATTTGTATGAAGTCATTAGAGTATAACTGTGGTAATATCTCGCCTAATTTGACAACTACCGTGAATGTTTTTGGACGCCTAATTTGAAAACTACCGTAAAAGTTTTTGGACACCTAATCTGACAACTACCGTGAATGCTTTTGGACGCCTAAATTTCAGAACATAGATTTGTCACAGGATCTCGCTAAAAAATAAATTTCGGACCCGGATACTTGTCAACTTAAGTAACCAATATGTGTTCGTTCTCCGTGCAGAACTACGCTCAGACTCTTGTAAGCGCCGATAGAACGTCCTTATTTCTGGTTGATTCTAAAACCAATGAGCTGTACGCGAGAATTTTCGATATTGGAGGCAGCTTAGAGGACAGTAAATCATCCAAGCTACAAAAAGAGATAAGGTAAGATATAACCCTTCCCGATGTCATCCAGATTCGAGGGAAACAAAACAGATGTTTCCCTGAGGGAGCTATCATTAAGTTTATAATATACAAACTTATTTCAACACGATTACATGATATGAATTTATTGTGTTTCACCGATGTGACGTAATTGCTCTGCATTACGCCACGTTAGTTATTGACACGTAACATTGTAGGTAAAGAACAACACAAAGGAAACTATTCCTGAATTTAAAAGTCATGCTTTCCTTCGATCGCCGTGCGCCTTCGTATGTGTTGTGTTATTATGAAATATCGAAAGTGCCAGAATTTGGAATGTAAAACTATTTTGAGTAAGTTCAAGGTTTTAAATAAATTTGTTATTGTTTCTGTTTTTTTATTGAGCATTCATTTCGAAAACGATCGTTGTTTCTAGTTTCTTTGACATTTGCTTACTAATAAACCTCGTCGTCTCTTGTCGGGATGAATGGCGCCATTCAGAATTGAGCAACTGCCACTGACTTTGCCACGTCGCTCCATCATGCCAAGACAATCCTTTCCCTCACTTTTTTGATCACCTGTCCTGTTCCCTGCTTGCTTCTCTTTATTTTGTTTTGCCTTTGGATGCCCAGTTGTATTCTAATTATTTTCTATTTGTACTCGCAGTGATACTGCTTAAACAGATATTTACAACATTCAAATTAGCCCTACTAGCCTCGTTCTTGAGTTAAACTTTCAAAAGAATATCTTACTGCAAACGAGGTTAGTAGGGCTAATTTGAATGTAGACAAAAGAATATTAAAATCTCCGTCATTTTGACATAGGGCCTATGAGACTTTTAAAAGACTTTTTTTTTCACAGGTTTCCTAAATCTAAGGGTGTGGCAGGATATGTTGCAACGACGGGGGAAACACTTAACATAACAGATGCTTACCACGATCAGAGATTTAACAGGTGATATGGATTGTTAAACTGTCAGGGACCGAGTATAAATTTAACCTAGGCTAGGCCAGGGAATCTTTCTGAAATCTTCGGATTCCCTAGTCGTCCATCAAACGTTGGGCTGCCTTCCCTCGCTTTAGTAACATCCCTGTGAATCGAATTAGATATCTAGTAACTGAAAAAGTAAATGACGAAAAAATGATGAAAAACTTTATAGTGTGAATAGAAGAAACAAAGTGATTGTATGATCCAGATCCTGTTTTACTTGCTCCTAAATGAGCTGGAGAATCCAGCAAAAGAGCAGAACGTTGTTCTTTTAGAACCTTATCGTTCGTATGTGACTAATGGTGTCACTGTTATTGGTTGGATCGAAAAGTACTAGTTGTTTATGCCAAACTGGTGTTTTGCAGAATAGCGATGCACTTCTGTTGATTGAGTGGTTAGATAGGTGTAATTATGTAAAGAAAACTTGGATATGGTAGATGGAACAACAAACTGATGGAAGAACAATCGAGTTGCATGGATAGAGTGGAAGGAATGGTGGGTGAGTGGAAGGTAGAACGTTGGGAACAAAATGAAGAATCGAAAACGGAAGTACATAAGAGTAAAGATTAAAAAGGCTCAAAACCGAATGCAACTTTTGCGAATACGGAAACTAACGGAACGGTATAATTAGGCTAAGGCTAGCAAAGATAGATATCCGAGTTACTAAGCATTAGGCTTCTCATTATGCCTTGCTGTAGACAAACATGCACACAGAAGAGAAGACGTAAGCCACAGTGCTTGAGAAATTTTAGGAAAGCTAAATTCTTCACGAGCAAAGTGCTCCATGGAGCGGGCGCTTATCACCGGTTTCTGTTGTGTAAAGCTGATGAGAGTCTTTCTCTTCCCTTGGACGAGACACTAAACCATTTTAGGTTAGCTCCCGGCATACACTGGTACTAATTTACCTACCTCGGAAGGATGGAAAGCTAAGTTAGCTTATAGATGGAAAATATGTCGCACAAACATTCACATCTCGGTAGGGCCGGGATCGAACAGGGGACCTTGTTGTCGGAAGGCAAAGATCTTACTAACTGCACCAACCATGCTCGCCCTATTTTAGGAAAAGCAAACATTGAATTTGTTCTTTTAATTCTGCTATTAAACAACCTTACTTGAAATGTGTTGTTCAACAGGGAGATTGATATCCAAACTGGATATACGACGCGTACCCTACTATGCATGCCAATATTTATCAGGGGAAAGTAAGTACAACATTTTCTTATGTTTTGTTTTTGTTCACAGCTAAGTTTTGATTCTGCAAATATTGATAATTGAACAAAATCTTAAATCGCCTCAAGAATTTTCAAGAATCTCAACTTCCCAATTCGGAAACTTTTAAGAAAACTGCGATAACCTAAGCTAAAGTTGCAAATGATTGTGTTTTCTACAAACGTTTGTTTGCTAAACACAATAAACTTTGAGTTTGATAGAAGTAGAAATGGTGTGAAATATATAAGAGACCATGTTTTGTGCTTTTTAAATGTAAACCTCTTCTATCATACAATTTTAGGCACTTCTGCCAGAAAGTTTGTGATTTTAAATCATACTTTTCCACCGTACTTTAAAATTCCTACATCTTGGTTGATTGCCGCGTTCAGAAAGCAATGGTCACGAATTACTTCATTCTCTACGTAAATTCATTTCAAAAATTCAATATAGAACAATGAAAAACAGTTATCTGGAAGATTGTATCGAATACTTTCAATTACTATAACCAGAAGCCATCAGGCAGTATTGTCTGTTGCGAATTGCGCATGCGCCACTCTAAATCGGTATGACGTCATGCGCGGATATTACCAGTCCCCTTTAGGACGCAGCCATGAACCAAATTGGCGGAAATTTCTCGAATTTCAAAGTATAGTAGAAAAAGAAGATTTGACAAAAATTGAAAATATTTTCTCATAAGTACCTAAAATAAAATTGTAAAAATTTTTATTGCAAAAAAGAAAACAGTTAGTTGCACTTTAACATAGAATGATTTTGAATTCTAAACCATTTCTTAATGTCTTTTAACCTCTACAAACCAGCATCATCGGGGTCGTACAAATGGTAAACAAGAAAACAGGAGTATTTACTGCAGCGGGTAAACTGTTTTTGGTAATATTCAATCTATGTACCATAACGATTTACAGGTACCGTGGAATAAGTTTTAGATTGGGCAGGCATTTATCCCGAGCGCCGCAGGCTTGATTTTTCAGAGGGAGTGCGAGCACATACTCCCCCGGGAAGTTTTAAAAATTTTAGCTTCTAAAAATAACAAATTGTTCAGAACTCATGCACCTTTTTCCTTTTAAATCAGTCGATTTATTGAAGGAAAACGTGTCTTCCCCAAAGCCCTTCCCCCGGGTAGCTTCAAAGTCTCTGATTTAAAAGAACATTATTGCAAATACTGCTGGATATTGTTGAGGACTCCGTGTCATTCTTAGTGCATAATTTAGTTGTGTTGTATACTATGAATTATAATATAACCACAATATTACGCGCGCTGAAATTGGTCTAATAACTATGGTTTATCATCGGTGCGGGTAAACCACAGCTAGAAAGCAAAAAAAAAGATTAGCTTTATATAGTGTCCCTATTTTTTCATAAAAGCAAGTAACCGCCAAATATGCCAGCCTTCGGGAATTTAATTCAGTTGCGAAAGAGGGAGGGTCGGAAATTGTTCCTGAGTTTGATAGCGAGATAAGAAAGAAAAAGAGACGTTTGTCAGAAATGCAAACTAAACAGTTAGCATTATATAGAAACATCACAAACAAAACAAACCAAAAACGCAACAAAGTGAAACGTCGGTGTTTTTACAGGTTTGTCGACACAAAAAAGTCCTTTTTCATTCAAACTTACAAATAAAAATACATAGTTTTCTCAAGAATACAGTACTGGTAACGATTCCACCCTCTTGCCAAATTCTGAAGTTATAGTATTAATAAAAGAAAAAAAAAATCTGTACTATTCATTTGGAGCACATTAATAAATGGTGAACGTTGGTCTGGACCGGTTCAGACTAAGTTGGAATGAAAAATACCGTTTGTTATATAGCTAGTGCGTTTTCGACACGCATACGCGCTTTAATTGTTCTAAATCAAGGTCACGTGGATGAGTTTAAATCAAATGTTCTCCGGTTGGTCAACATCTCGAAAATTGTTGACCAACTGGTGAACATTGCTGTCGCGCGTCACGTTTGAGAGCGGGAAAATTTAATTTGTGGTTTATTTTGTTTATGCTATATAACAAAACACTTAATGACTGCTCCCTCGGGAAACATCTGTTTTTGTCTCCCACAAATCTCGATGTTTCCCTCGACGAACATCGCGATTCTCGAGAAACAAAACAGATGTTCCCCTCGTAAGCAGTCATTAAGTGTATATTATTCTAATGGTCAAGAAAAACAAGCGAATGATCATTTTGAAGGGTTTCGTCATTTGGGCAATAATGCCAATCATTTCTACTCTTGAAGAAAAAGAAGATTATTGTTCACTACAAAGGAATTATCAGTTAGTTCAAACGTTATATTAAATCGTTTCTACTTACACTAGCTTTAATTTATGTATAGCAACGAAAGCCTAGTCGTCGAAGAAAACAATGATCACTTCAGTTTTATACTTGTATGAACATTGAAAAGAATCAGTATATTGCCATATAGTTTGATTCTTTTTTAATTTGCTGTTTTTCTCAATTTCTAGACGAGCAATCATTTCAGACCTTTGCTATTTATTGTGGTCTGGCATTGCACCATGCCAAGGTTTGTTGTAATAGACTTCTTCATTACGACATAGAGTAAAAGCATTTGTTGTATGAGCTGCTTCGCCTTGTGTTTTTGAACACTTTTTTGTTTGATGTAATTGTTGTGAACCGCGTTAAAAAACTTTAGTTATTGTTAATAATTAATTTGTTCTCTTTAACGTACGGCGTGGGAGCCCTGTGGAGGGACCGTGCACGGACTAGGGCTGATCGTTTGTGACCTACCTGGCCAGGTTACATTTTTGGGAACTCGTGGCCTGAAGTTTTTTAGTTCAGATTTTAGTTTGGGATTGTTTGACTTGTTTGACATGTTAATTCTTGAGTTCTGTAGTCCGCCCGGAACGCATTAATTGCGATCCGCAAGAAAGTTTGACGCCACTATAACAGTAATAGAGTACCAAAGCGATGACGTCACAAAAATCACTAATTCGGTTGTAATATTAAAAAAAATCAAGATAAAAAATGCCTCCGTGCTGATATTTAGCATTTTAACCCTTTCCGTGCCAGTTGTATTTTTAAATTCTCCCAACCTGAGCCCATACTTTTCATTGAAC
>ERZ1740055.571-NODE-571-length-10616-cov-8.009279_pt1 | contig 10616 bp, 2 predicted proteins | sample MGYA00581747_ERZ1740055 | MGnify/ENA primary metagenome ERZ1740055 (study PRJEB43018, sample SAMN04849739) | marine metagenome | isolation source: floating plastic debris | place: Pacific Ocean | collected 2008-08-28 | study: EMG produced TPA metagenomics assembly...
TTGATGTTATTTGTTTATTTATTAGTCTGTAGAAACAGTTAAATTCTTGCACATGCGTATTTGAGGTTTATCAAAGTTAATTTTTCATTTACTAAGGGGAAGAGTAGGCAGAGAAAATTGTCATTTCCATTTACGGTCAACAACTTCCGGCCCACATTTCGATCTCCACGATACTTATTCTTTGCGTCAAATATATGAGCTAAAAAGGGGACGAGGGAGTCTAAGGAAAAGATGGATAGAATGCGTGAAAAAGAATATTAATGAGATCGGTCTATCAGCAGCCGAGCAGCGAAACCCAGAACAGTGTATGACTTGATGGTTGTGTAAAAGAAGAACAACAAGAGGAAGAGTTAAAATGTAATTACTTTTTGTTTGAAGTTTATAACTGATTTGCAGCAATACTAATAGTTATCGATAGAGCAAAATTAATTTGCATTTAGATAGCGCAAATGGCTGCCACCAATGATGAGTCAGCGCTCGCATTTTAAATAACAAAATCAAACTGAGGAACTGTGTGATGGCTTTCAAACACTTACACAAAATGCTGAACTTTAGAAAAGAGGAAGTTTGGATTAACTCTCATCTTTGAATCAATCTGTTGATAAAAGATAAGCAATATTATTTTTACTGACCTACCGCGGTACACAGGAAAGCGTAAATGTTAGTTCAAAGTGGGGAATCCGACTCACCGCTTTTTCTATAACAACTGCCAGTTGTTTGAATTCGTTGGACTTGGAATCCAGCAGACTTGAAGTAAATTTTTGGTTAGTCAGTTCAATTGTAGCTTGAAAACCTGTTACAAAAGATTTATTATTTTTGAAATTTCTTTGAGTGTATCATCGATCGAGATGCAGGACTTTGTTTGCCACACAGAAATGTTTTCAGAGCCATTAAGCCAAAGTCAGTGAGAGGTGACAACAACGCTTAGTGTGGTAAATAAAGAAGTAGCGGAGTTGAATGAAATAAGGATCTGGAATTAGCTTGTTTCTAAATTAGTTAGTTCTAACTTTCAAAGTGCAAGCTCCTTAACTACATCTAGGTACTTGATTTTCTTTTAAAAACAACTAAAGATATTGAGCTCTGAGTTGTCAGAATCACGTAATATTTGAAAATTGAGATGATTTAGAAATAGATTTTGGTAAAACATCTATTCACTTTCTGCATGGGGTGTTAGTTGAGAAAAGTACGTTCTCCTTGATTAGCGAAATTTTTCACATTTAACTTTAAGCATTTGTTTTGTTAAAGAAGTTGTTTTCACTTTCTTTTAACCGAGCTTAGACTTAATTATAGAAAACTAAGCAGACCTTCATTCAAATCATTAATTTCTCGATTCTCCAGGTTACAGACGTTTTTGTATTCGTTCTTTTTTTGTAAAAAATAGTAATTATGCAGCTTTTTTGCTTTGCCAACCAATGTTAGCGAGTATCTTTAAAACTGCTTTAGGCACTTATATATACATATATTCTTCCTTATTAAACAGATAAACACTAAAACAAGAGAACCAGACAAGACTCACTAGGATTTCAGTGGCCATTGTTTTTAAACAAAGTTTTCTTTGTCCTCTCTATCTAAGTCGTACTGAAAAAATAATTAATCGGCCTTACACCAAAAAAAACTGGCTTTATATTTTAGCATGATAAACAATTCAAACCACCATGTAAACTACATCTCTACTTACGTCGGCGTTTTTGAACCACTTGTTTTACAGAAGGGTCTCGCGCAATGGATGACGTATTACCTTTAAAATATGAGAAACGAGCACGACATTAACAAATTTCGGTAAAACTTGCAAACAGAAAGAAAAATGTTTCGACTGTAATTTCAAGGAAAACCAGTCTGAAGTTTTCTGTTTGCTGGTCCAGACTATACCGTAAAACCTCGAAAACTAAGCCCATGGGCTTCTTTTCCTATTAACGAGACCTTGAATGGGCTTCTCTGCAAAACTACTCATTGAAAAGTATACAGTGGAGGAACTTGCTTTCAAAATTATTGATTTAAATTGCTTGATTATCGAGTTCTTACTTTTATTGTTTAACGATGATAATTTAAATTCTAATCAAATTTATTTGTTTTTCCTCGTTTCCAACCGAGGACCACAGGAACAAGATGAGGGTTGCCATCAGGGCACCATTTGAAAGGCGTTAAAACAGCACATACAAGACGGACTTTAGTCTGACCGTACAAAATGATTCAAAGCCGCTGATATTGAATAATGAAAACCTTAAACCATTGCCCATTTCTGTTTATCTGTTGTTCTTTTCGCCAATAAGATGGGCTTCTCAGTTACAAGATTTTTACAAACTCAATAGGGCGGCTTCTTTTCGAGATGGATGTTTAGTCCCACTGGGCTTGTTTTTAAGGTTTAGCGGTATGGTATTATATGATAACACTGATCTTTTTTGCAAAAGTTACTTACTTTATTAAATCATTCTTTTTATTTCAAAATTTACAGGAATGTTTATTTCTGTTTTCAAAATCATATCTCATCTTCATTTTATAAAAGTAAATAGAAAAATCAGTAACCATTATTGTAGCCTGTGTAGCAATGCAAAGGGAGGTTAGATGGGGCGCCAAGGACGTGAGGGAATGGGGAGAGGAGAAAGGAAGTTCCCTTTCCTTCCTTTTCTCCAGACCCCTATCTTTTTATTTTTTATCTTTCTGGAAAAAAAAATCTTTCAGGCTTCAACAAGATTCGAACACATGACTTCTGCGAGCGATACCGGAACAGTTATAGTGGAGTCAAGCTGGAGTCAATATCAGTCGTGCCTCCCCTGCTACGACCCGGGATCGTGCCCTGCGCTCCTCAGGTAGGCTGAGATTTGTCGATCTTAATCTGACTGCAAGGATCTTCCCCGGCTACTCCGGTTTTCTGTCCTCTGCAAATTCGACTTTCATGCAAAGATCTAAGCAGTCGAGTGACTAAAAATAGCGTTTGGCTCGGAAGAATGGGCAACCACTTCCTATCGCAATTGTCGTTAAATAAAGTATTTATTTATTTAGTCAGTTATGACAAACGAGCTGGGAACGTGGTGTTAGCCGGCAACAAAATAACAACTTATATTGCGTTCATAGCCCCAAAGAACATTTCATAATTTTGTTGTTAACAACCGCGCTACAAACTAAATATCAGTAGAGTGTTGCAAGCTACAATCAGAAGAGAAAAATGTCAATAGTGTTGCATTCATACGTACCTGCAGCTAATGTGTAGGCAGGAAATGGTGTCACCATTGTTTTCTCTGGGGTCGTTAACAGGAACACTTGAGAAGATGGTCTTATTTTAGAAGGCGTATGAAAATTTTTTGTTGCTGTAACCATAGTACCTGAATATACAAATGATGCTCTTGTTGGCGGCATAACTTCATCTGTCAAAGTTGACTTCGAAGTGATGCGATCCTCAGCTGCTTGGAGCACTAAATTAGTAGTTGATCTGTCCGATTCCAGAAGATTGTTCCGTGATACAGAAAACTTTGATTTTGCTACCCTTGATGCCTTTGTTGGCGTAATCGATGGTACTGATCTCTTTGCTCCCAGTGTGTACGCGTTAAGTCCCTGTGTTGTAAATTTTGCTGAAGATCTAACAATGCTGGCGTTATAGCTAATGTTTGGAAGATTCGAAGAGAAAATAAACGAAATTTTAGTTTCTGTTAATGAAGCGTTAATCAGTACGGCGGAAGATCTTGTAGTTGTTGTGCCATTGGAAACGATTTGTTCCTTGAAAGATGTTTCGTGTAGTGAAGCATTTGCTATCGTTTTTGATTGGTAGGTGACTGTTGTTGTTTTATAACTTGCAAGTCTACTCATATTTATTGCTATCGTGGAGCGTAATAACAGCGTTGTGAGTGGTTTTCTTATGAAATAAGAAGGCAGAGAGGAAATTGTTGTAATGTACGAATACCTTGTTCCATTTGATACTGGTGTCTTCTCTTTTGAGGAACGTGTTTCATTCATAAGAATACTCTGTGAAATATGGGTCTTGTTTAATCCAACATAAACAGACGAAACCACTGATTCTTGGTTCGAGATGGTAATATTAGCTAATGCCCTTGATAATGCAATAGACGATGTTTGGTTAATGGCGATAGGAACCTTGATGATTGTGCCGTTGACTCCAGCAGACACACTGCTGTTAAATTGCATGTCTTCGGTGATACTATTCAAGAGTTTTGTTGAATATTTTGTGCTTATGAGCTCAGTGACAGTAGTTGTTACTGGTGAAATGTCCTCTGAGATGAATGATGAAAATGTGTATAGTGCTGCCACAGCAGCAAATGATGTTTTAAAGGCGGCAGTCGTTGTTAATACTGATCTCCTTGCTACAAATTGAGTACTAGTAGAACTTCCAACTATTAGCATAGCCGAATTTGAGGTAGAAGCACTTTTCGTAGCTCCTATGACATCAAATGAGTTATTTGATGTAGTTTGAAGATCTAAAAATAGAAACGACTCTATTTTTGTTGATGACTGTTTTATAACACCTGACAGGGACGTTCTTGTTTGTGGTGCTTTTAAATATGTAGTGTTTATACTGGCTGTTTCTTTGACAGAAGTGGAGTGTAAATTAGTTTGCAAAAACTTAGTCAAGGAAGTTAGTCCTGATTTATGTACTTTAGGTACCATTATTTCTGAAGATATAACTTTCTTAACGGTAATGTTATCAACAACCGTGCTCTCGGGTTTAGCATGAAGAAAAGACGGCTGTTTTGTTTTGTCCGTTATGTTAAATGAAGATTGCTTGAGGAGCGATGTTGTTGTACGAGTAAAGTTGCTAATAAACTCTATTGAAACTGTGCTGTTGGTTTCAGCATGGAGTGTCTGGGTTACTGATATCTTGCTGGTGATGTTTGGCGCAAGTGTCTTTGAGCTGTTGTTAATACTTTCCTTGCCAACTTTGCTAGAAAAGATGGTAGAAGTCAGCAACTTTTTCGGTTTAATTGTCACAACAGATGTTTTTTCTACTGATGAAAAAGTAAGTGTTTTGTCAGCTGTAGTATCAAAATTCAAAGTTTGCGACATTGTTTGTGTTACATTTGGCGCCAGTTTCGCTCCTGGTGACATTACAAAAGTTGTTACTTTTGTGTAAATGATTCTGTTGACAAATGTACTGTTTGCCTTACCAAAGACGGTTTGGTTTGTTAAATGTAAAGCAGAGTTTTCTGTCTGCATAGTTGGATTCACCATTTGTGTCTTTTCTGATTCCAGTGTTTCCACAGGAGCTATTGAATAGCGTGTTTCGTTGGCTGATAAATTTGCTGGAAATGTCTTAAGGGATGATGCTGAGAGGTAAGTTTTGTTGGCCCCAGAAAAAACAGTCGATGTCAATTTTTGTGTTATGTTTGACTGAATCTTCATTGTTGAAACTATTTTTTGTGTTATACTCGATAGAGTTGTCTCCACAGGTGATACCGCAAGGTATGGGTGGCTTGAGTTAACAAAGACAGTCAAAGTTGGAGACATTATTTGAGTTATATCTACAGGCAATTCTGTAGGTTTCGTTTTGTTAGCCTTTGCCATCGTTTTTGTTAAATTTGATGTAGAAACCTCAGTACGCAATAATGTGAGTTGTGTTTTGTTGCTTATAGCAATGGCAGGCGAAACTGAAGACGTCGTTTCTGTTATATTTAATGAAGCTGTCTCAAGTGGCACTACTTTGAGCTGTGTTGTGTTGGTTAGAGCAATGAAAGCCGAAGTTGGAGACATTTGTGTATCATCTGATGGAGGTGTCACCATTTGCGATACTGTTGTGCTTGTGTCTATGGGAATAGCAAAGACAGTTGTAGCTGGAGACATCTTTCTTGTTGTATTTGTGGCAGATGACTCTAAAGGCGACACTGTGAGGCGTGTTGTATTGGTTTTAGCAGTGACAATCGAAGTTGAGGACATCCTTTGGGTTGAATTTAATGACGTTATATCCACGGAGGACACTGTAAAGTGTGTTTCATTGCCAATAGAATCGACAGCTGAAGCTGGAATAGACTCCTTTGTTATATTTGAGGGAAGTGTTTCCAATGGTGATTTAGCAAGATTTGATTTGCTGGTCACACTAATACCAGTTAAAATTGGAGACATTGTTCCTGTTATTTTCAGCAAAGGTATCTCCGCTGGCGATGCTGTTGCGTATGTTTTGTTCACAGTCATTGTAAGGACAGTCCATGCTGGAGACATCCCCTCTGATTTATTTAATGAACTTTTCTCCACTGGTGATGTTGATTGTTGTGATTTTCTACCTTTTATGTTCACAAACGTTGTTTCATTTGTTGATAATGTGAAGTGTGTTGTGTTAGTTGAATCAATGGCAGCTGAAGTTGAAGACATCTTTCCTGTTAGGTTTAATGAAGCTGTCTCAACTGCTGCTAGTGTAAGGTGTGTTGCGTTGAACATAACGAGGACAATCGAGGCTGGAGACATCTGGGTTGTATTTGAAGTTGATACTGTGGGGCTTGTGCCGATGGCCATAGCAAAAGCAGTTGTGGTCGGAGACATCTTTCTTGTTGTATTTGAGGAAAACATCTCAACTAGCGATACTCTGGAGTGTGTTGCGTTAGTCCCCACTGGTGATTTGGAAAGAACTGTTTCGTTTGCATTAGAAATGTTTGTTGAGGCCGGCGACATCTTTTTTGTTACATTTGATTGAATTGTCTCCAGTACTGATCCAAGGTGTGTTTTGCTGGCTATTGAAATACCAGTCGACGTTGGAGACATTGTTCCTGTTATATTTGGTGAAATTAATTCCACCGATAAAACCGTGATATTTGATTCTTTGACAGTAGTTGCAAGGACAGTCGATGCCGGAGACATCTTCTCTGTTTTATTTGATGGTTGAATCTCCACTTTTGATGCTAATGATTGTAAGGTGCTTTACATAGCAAAGACAGTGGATGTAGAAGATATATTTCTTGTTTCTTTGACAGTAGTTGCAACGGCAGTCATTGCCGGAGACATCTCTGTTATATTTGATGGTTGAATCTCCACTTGTGATGCTAATGGTTGTAAGGTGCTTGTCATATCAAAAACAGTGGATGTGGAGGACATCTTTCTTGTTACGTTTAAAATAGTTGTCTCGATTAGTGCTGCTGTGAGATGTATTGCGTTGGTTTTACCAAGTACAGTTGACGTTGTAAAAATCCGTTGTGCTATATTTGATGATGTTGTCTCAACTGGGGATGTCGTGAGTTGTGTTTCAACAGCAACAACAATTGATGCTGAAGACACATTTTGTGTTATATTTGATGCACTTGCCGTAGATGATACTGTGAGTTGAGTTGTGTTGGCCATTGGAAGGACGGTTGATGTTGGTAACACGTTTCTTGTTACATTAGATTCAGTTGTCTCTACTGATGATTTTTCGAGAAGTATTTCGTTGGTCTGTGCAAGATCTCTTGTTTGTGATGATATATTTCGCGTTATATTTGATGTAGATATCTGTGGAGATGATAGTAAAAAATCTATTTCGGTAGCCATAGAAACGACAGTCGAAGTGAGAGACATCGTATGTGTTATATTTGATGATACTGTGAGTTGAGTTATGTTTGCCTTTAAAAGCACAGTCGCCGTTCGTAACATGTCTTTTGTTATGTTTGACACAGAGGTCTCTAGAGAGGGAATTGTAAGTTGAGATTTATTGGTCATTGGAAGCACAGTCGACGTTGGAAGCACTTTTGCTTTTGTTATATTTGATACAATTTTCTCCACAGATGATGGTGTGAGTTGTGTTTTGGGGACCAGGACAAAGAGTGTGGTTGTTGAAAACGTTGCTTTTGTTATATCTCTTGCAGTTGTCCCTAGAGATGATTTTGTGATTTGTGTTTTGTTGGCCTGAGCAAGATCTATCGTTTGTGAGGATAGAGATGATATTGAATGATTTGTTGTCATAGAAAGGACAGTCGCAGTTAGAGACATTGTATGTGTTATATTTGATGATGGTTTTGCGAGTTGTATTTCGTTGGCTTGAGTAATATTTTTTGTTTGTAAAGACATCTTTCGTGTTTTATTTGATGAAGGTGTCTGAAGAGATTCTATCGTATGATCTGTTTCGGTAGCCATAACAAAGGCTTTTGACGTTGAATTTATCTCTTGTTCAATAGTTGTATTTGTGGAAAGTACGTTTTTGACTTCAATGACGCTAGTTTTTATAGATGATGCAGTTGTAGTAAATAGATTTGGTGCCGTTGAAAAAGATGAACTTTGATTAAAAACATTTCTTGGCAATGTAGCTTCAGGCTTTAGACGGCGAGATGGCGATGACAACTGTGTTGTGCTTGTTAATATCCTTAACTTCTGTATCTCTGTTGATGAATCATGGCGCTTGTTTTCAGTATTCGAGGCTGAATGATTGGTTACATCATAAGATTGAAGTAGACTAGGCACAAAGGCTGATGAGCTAGCGTTGGTCTCTGAATCTTGGGTTTGGTTCAAAGTAACGTTGCTTCCTAAACGTTTTGAGTTTGAAAAGGTTATAATTAAAACAACTTACACTTTTTGTTAACGAATACTAAAGCTAGTCAAAGTAAATAGAAGACTCAATAAACAATCCCATCATCAGTTATTTAAGCAATTTCAGCAACTGTGAAATAGATGTCTCATTACAAAGAAACTTGAACCCGTGGCCCAAGTCTACGATAACGGATCAGCGCTCTAACTAACTGAGCTTTGAAGCCACAACTGGGAGAGCAGGTTGTTTATTCGATTAATTATTTCCATTCTCGGGTGAAGAACAACTATTGTGAATAAAAAATCAGGCCTCAACGGAATTCTATCCCGGGACGTCTGGGATACCGGTGCAGTACTCTTGCCATTTCAGCTTTGAAGCCCCAACATTGAATTCAGGTCATTTTTACTGGTCCATCAATGCCACTCTAAGGCGTTCAACGATTATGGAGACTGAGTTTGTACAGGGGAGTAAACAGTGACGTTATGGATGATCGTCGCGGTTTGGAACGCAATTTAAAAAATTGCGAAAGAGAAGCCCAAAAAATTATTTTTGGGCCTCAACGATAGAAAAATAACGCTTTTATCAATTGAGCTATGGGGCAACAACTGGGAGAGCAGGTTATCTTAGCACATGCGTTCTAGAGCACGCTTACGATATGGGCACCAAGGCTTTATAGGTAGCGAACATCAGCCTTAAATTTACCATAAGCAATGGTGAAAGCTGAATTCTTGTGGAATGTGGCTGCAAATATAAACATCAAGTATAGACCCTATTCAAATTGGTCGCGCTTTTTGCTTTTCTTTTGTTTACATTGTTTACATTCAAATTGGCTCTACGATAGCCCCTTTTTGAGTACATATTCTTTTGAAAGTTTTTATCACTTAAGCCACAACTCAAAATCATTACGCTTTCATTATAAGTTCATTTGGTAGAACTGAGCGTGTGTTGTTTAGGCTTATATCGTTTGAAATAGCATACCGCACGCAGTCTAAAAATAACTTGATCATATCAGCACACAAAGCAAGTAGGGGTCGAAAGTTGGACAAACAGTGTTCACAAAAACTGCTTGCTGTGAAGAAACAACATTTTTTCCCAATGCAATGCAACCTTTAACTTTCTTTATTAAATCGTCTTTGATTCCGGTCTTCTTCTCGCCATGAAACTCGAGCAGCCGTTTCAGTTCAGAAATATTTCATTCACTTGGTGAATTGTTCTATTTTGCGCCAGGGACATCGTCCTCGGTTAGAGAATTATTCTCAAACTAGTTTTAAACAAAATACTTTGTAATAATATTAAACTGAAAGCGTGCTGTTTGTGCGGTATTTGATCCCATGATGCTCTGCTGGTAAAATTGTGACGTCAGGTATGCGGCGCGCTATGGCTTGATTATGAATCGCGAACTTAACGCGACTATCATTCACAGCATCGTAGGCTCAATACAAACTCAGTCTCAATATACGTAAAATAATTGCTCAAGACAGGCTATAATTTATACTACGGAATCGTTTTTAGAAGAATGGACAGATTTTAAAAATAATTGATATTAGTGTACATAACTCACACCTGAATGCCTGCTTGTCGTTATTTGTTGTTTTAATGTCTGACTTCTTAATGCGTCAGATATAAACTCTTCCAATCATTTATATATTTTCCAAGTTGGCCGCACATCAGAATTGCAAATCGCTGGGGTTTTTTAATTGAGCTGTTAAGCCCCGTTACCTGAATCGCAAGAATTACAAATATTACAAGCCAGGTGGAATACTGTCCCGCGACGGATTTGGCAGTATTTTTAAGGTATACAATAAATAGAGGATATTACATAGCCACGCTGGGATACAAATTTTATCCCCCTGTGCTGAAAGTATCTCCCACAATTGAGCGAAGCGAACAAGGTAAGGATACTTTTAGCACGAAATCTAGAAGATAAAGTTCGTTTCCCCAAGCGGCTATGTAATGTTCTGTATGTTTATGTTATAGATATTGATGAAATTTCCACATTTTGTAAAAACCGGCCGCGCACCTGAGCGGATCTCTTATAATTGTCGAATCATGTTGGTAACCACGGCGAAATCAAAATCAAAATAGTAAAAAATAAAAAGCAGTATTTATGACAAGATAAGAGAGAAGACAAGTGAGCTTCCCATATCTTGACAGTTACATTCCACTAAGCGCAACGTACGGCATACAC
>ERZ1740055.572-NODE-572-length-10614-cov-8.128989_pt1 | contig 10614 bp, 6 predicted proteins | sample MGYA00581747_ERZ1740055 | MGnify/ENA primary metagenome ERZ1740055 (study PRJEB43018, sample SAMN04849739) | marine metagenome | isolation source: floating plastic debris | place: Pacific Ocean | collected 2008-08-28 | study: EMG produced TPA metagenomics assembly...
AAACTCATTTTGAAGAGAGCACCGACCATGACCCAGGCCTTAATTGACCTGAGTACTTTGTCATTAAGAATAACCGAAAAAAAGTTAACAAAAACTGCTAAAGTACGGGTATTATAGTATTCATCTCATCGATCTGGCAATGGGATCAAAGACAAAATTCACTTGAAATGAAAGTTGAAAGAACAGTTTTGCAATAGCGACATATATATGCATTGAGATTTTCTTGAATAGAAACTTTCTGAAAGTGAATGGCACTTGAACACGGTTATCTTGTACGTTAGTTTTAAATTCCTTTTATTGTGAAAATCAGTCTGAAAGGAGTAAAACTAGCACTTAACTGTTAACATTACAAATAAAAAAAAAATCGCAACGCATTCAAAATGTGAATTCACCCAAATTACTTGAAAAACACGCAGTCCGTATTTTGGTTTCTTTCTTGGCATTTTCTGGAATTGTATTTATCTGTAGTGGAAAATTTCATCGTCCGTGGAGGTCGCAAAAAGGGGAATTTTCCCCGCCATTTCGACACAAACATTATCCCGAGTAGAAAGTGCTCATTATCCCAAGATAGCAAACCAATCAAATTACGCCTTCTAAGGAGGTTCCCGCGTAGTATGTACTAATATTACTTACTACGTGCGCGAGCTTATCTTAACATATGCCCGGTATGCATGGCCCAACTTTTATTATCCGCGTTTTAAAGTCAGTCATTGCAAGTCATTTTGACAAAAAATACAAAAAATATTTTACTTATCTTAACATGTATAACACTGGCTCTATTTTATTTATTTATTTATTTATTTTATTTTATTTTTATTGTAACAGTTCTACAATACTAAAATACCATATTTTTGCTGATGATACCAATATTTTACATGCAAATAAATGCCCGAAAACACTCGAGAAAATTATGAATAATGAGTTTAAGAATATACAAAGTTGTTTAATTGCAAATAAGTTGACAGTTATTATAAAACATAAAATTTTGTTCCATTCTTGCCAACGAAACCCCAAAGAACATATAGACATCAAACTCTTTGATTTCAAATCTTAATTACACTTAAGTCTTTGGTATATAGAAAATGTAAAATATCTTGGTGTTCTAATTGACAACATGCAGATTATCATGGAAACCGCACGTAGATTTTATATGTAATAAGATTAGTTGAGTTGTCGGTTGGTTTATTATCAAAGCTAAGGCATTTTCTTTTCCAGAAATACTGAACTACTAATAATTAAACTCTTTTACAGCCATTGTTGATTTACAGAATTAGTATGATGGGGATAATCCTCCAAAACTCAAATCAATGAAATACTGAGTCTGCCGAGAAAAAAAGTTCTAATATTGATCTTTCGACTTAAGTCTAATGAAATTGCTGTTTCCTTATTTCTCCAGATTAAAATCCTACCTGTGACACCACAGTACTGACATTGATGCATTAACTCAGCTAATGTATGTGTGAAGAAAGAAATTCGGCAATGCTTGTTCAGCAGCTTAAAATCTATAAATGGTTCCTACACTGAAATCTCAAGACTTATTACAAACATAATTCTTATATTTACACTGAATATTTCCCAATTAGATAACTAGTGCAGTTTTCATTTATAATAATGTTTCTGATTTGATTATTCATTTATCCTAACCGAGATTTACACTGAATATTTCCCAATTAGATAACTAGTGCAGTTTTCATTTATAATGTTTCTGATTTGATTATTCATTTATCCTAACCGAGATTACGTATAATTATCGAACTCTTCAAAACATTTTGTTATTTACATTTGTTTAAGTAAAACAGTAGATTCGCTTTTTTTGCTAGCTTCACTTTTCTCAATTATTTTAGTGTCTAACTTTATATATCTGTTATAAAAATGTCAATAAAATGTCAAATGAAGTCCCTATACAACTACCATGGCTGTAGCAATCAGACTCACTATTTTTTATGGAAGATTTAGGGGTAAAGCCCGCTACCAACGTGGCCATAGTGCTCTTTATCGTGACTTAAAGTTAGCTACTAGCACATTTGTGCTATCTACACCTGACGTTTATCTTTATAGCCACATCCCACAAGCACTGCGCTTTTCCTACATACTACTTTTAGGTTTACACTAAGCTTTCGGATGTCTTCTTCTCTTAATGCCAAGTTACGCACAAGAACTCAATCAATATCACTATGAACTGATCTTATTGCTCTTTGCGCACACGAATATCGTAGATATTTAATTTGAAAATGTTGAGCCAGCAACACTGCGATCACAGACTCAGTCATAGTTTAGCCAGGTGAAAGGAAAATCAGTTACCTAATATCTAGCTTAAAAATACATAAGTACTTTCCTTTTCTTGATGAACTTTAGGAAAAGAATAAACATAGTTAGGGGCATTATCCCATATGCCGGACACTGTGTTGGAAGGACGGCTTCTTGGTTTTATTCTTAATCTCTTGAAAGGTTTGACATCCATTTTCTTTTGATCTGAATAAATATTTAAAAAATATTCTTTGGAAAGGCTGAGCATTATGACTTATGTCAACTTCGTATTCCTGGTTAGACTATGTGGAAAGTTAATGCAAGACTTACCGTCGTCTTATTGTACGATCACTAAGTGACATAACCTTGGTTACTGGTTACTGCGCTATACCAGTGAGCTATAAATCGATCATTCTCTTGGGTTTAAACATTTAACTTGTAGGGCTCAAGAGTAAATTACCCATTTTCAAAAATTTCATGAGAAGACAAGAAAGCATTTTGTGATGTTTTCAACTGCATTTCTCGCTCTAATATTAGCGGCATTCTTTGCTGGTAAGGCGGAAGGGTACTCCGCGGGGGTATCACCAATAGGGAAAAAAGATTCTCTGGTAAACAGCAAAGCTTTCAGTTCAAAAGGGTCCTTTGCTATGCAGGTAAACGTGTCCCCATCGACCTTTTAACTTAGTAAAACATGTTAGTATGTGTACTAAAACAGGTATGTGTATTGTACACATATAATCAAATATATGATTGAGCACTATTTCTTCTATACTTATATTATGCTCTATAGATGCAGCCATTACAGTAGTAAAATTTAACGGCTAAACTTAAACCCAGTAAAATCCATTTTGTAACGTAGATAAACAGAAACAAAAGAGGAGCGGAAAAAAGAAACTAAAATAGTACGGTGGCCAACAAGTACCACGGCGATAACGTAAAAAGCTCACGGCAAAAAACATAAAACTCACCGTAAAAACATAAAACTCACCGCAAAAAAAAACAAAAGCCTACGTCAAAAACAAAAATCTTACAGCGAAACAAAAGCCAACGGTGAAAACAAAAGCTCACGACAATACCAAAAATCTTACAGCGAAAACAAAAAGCTCACGGCAAAAACACAAGAGCCTAAGGCGAAATAAAAATCAGTACGACAACACAAAAACCTAGGGCGAAAACTAAAAACCTTACGGTGAGAACAAAAACCTCACAGCAAAAAGCCAAAGGCTTTCGGCAAAAACAAAAATTTTACAGTGAAACAAACTGAAAGCTCACGGCAAAACAAACTCGACTCACGGCAAAAACGAAAAGCTCAATGAAGCAAATGGCTCACGGAAAAATTAGTTCTGAAGAGCCCATTGGCGATATTGGAAATTTTACTTGAGTGGGATGTTATCTTCCTTCCTTTGCTCCTTCTGGTTCGATTTCAGGACGCAGCGGTTACACAGCGAGTGAGGAAACTTAATGCTTTTGAACCGCAGCAGGCCGAGAGTGCCACACAGGACCTTAACCCTTTGAACACACAATCGGGAACGCCATCCAATTTTTAATTACTATCTTTTACTAATATTTATTTATTTGTTTATTTATTTTGTTTTGTTTTGCTTAATTTTATTTTATTATAGAGGTATGGTAATATTTTAAAAAAAATTTCCCAGAGACATTTTTTCATTGGTTGCTCTTGACCATTATTTCGACTTTCTTACCGACTAATTTCAAAGTGGTGACATTTCTTAAGGAGCATGCTAATCTTTTGTACCAAGATCCTTTCTGGAAATAAAATGTTATCAGTTCAACATCAATATATCCACTACATTAGTTTACGCTTGCAAGGAGTAATTGGAATTAACCATGGACAGTGCATTTTCCGGCGTGAATTATTAATGTTCGCCGAGAGATTAGAAAATAGAAAAGAACGTGCAAGCTTTTATATTAGTGATATCTGGCTCGATTGCTTCTTTTCCTCTTGTAGGTCAGACAAGCGTTTAAAATTGGAAAACCACTGACAAGCGAGTAATACATTTGAATGAGCCAAGACGGCTGACAAAAGAATCAATGGTAGAAAAGTTAATACAGATTTATCCAATATGTTTTGTTTTCAAATAGAATATCAAGTTTTAATTTGGTTGTGTTGTGTGGCGGTTCCATAGCAGGTATTATCAGCGTTGCATGCAACTGATTTTTTCACAACCATTAACAATCCTTGGTAGCTACCCATAAGTGACTATTTGATAGTTTAAGAAAACCTGAGGGAGGGGACTCCCAATTCAGAATTTAGGGTCAAAATTCAAGCCGGATTTAGTACCACTTAAGGTGCCAGAGAAAAAAATTTTGACATTTGCCTACAGTGGGGTACCTTTTAGGGTATCAGTAGTATCATACAAAAGTATTTGATGTTGTTATCTTTTGCTTCATTAAATTGGTTAAAATATTGTCTGAATGAACACTTTGAGTGGTACCTGTTAGGGTTTGAAATTGACCGTAAGCCACGCCCAGAATGGTACCTCTTAGTAGTTCCATTGAAATTTTCCGCCAGGAATTCTCACCCAAAAAAGTGCGGAGCCATCCGGCCCCTGGAAAAAGAAACAAATGGCTTTAAAAAATTGCCATTTATTCTGCGCTTTGAGGCTGCTTAAGAAGGAGAGGGAACATCAAGTTAATAACGTTTAGAAACATAGTTACTGTTAGTCCAGGGCTATTATTGATTGATATTAACTGTTAGTCCAGGGCTATTATAGATAGATATAAAGACAAATGCGATTAGATTATGAACAAAAAAAGAAAAGCTCTAACTTAATATAGGCCTTTATCACAACAAATTGCATTATTTTTAAGGAACATTTCTACAAAATATGTTCTTTCTAGAACAACAAATGTATTTTATTACACAACGTGATAATTAATATGCACCATAATCAAAGTGAAAATAGCTCGGTGTGGCGGATATTTTAAGCCCTTGCATGGTGTGTGAAAAACACCTGGGCGCTAACTGATTTCTTTTATTGTCATTTATGACTGAGTGAACTGCACAAACAGCAAATGGACTTGTTTCTGAAACTCTACTCAAGGCAGATCCTTGTTTTCGTTTGTTTTAAAACTGAAAGCCTAAAACTAAGCGAGTTAACATTGTTTTGTGTATATAACTCGTATCTAACACTTTTTTAAAATCATGTAATTTAAATACAATCTAAACATCGATAATCCATTAGCTGCCTACTTAAAAGACGTCTAAATATGGAGGATTTATTTTAAAAATCTAGACCAAAACGGCCATATGACTGTTCTGAAGCAAATATTGTTTTTGTTTGTGTAGATTCTTGTTAAGTTCAATCCGCCAGAGTTCTGTCCTTTGCCTCGTGATCCGATACATGTTTAACTTCAACTTTTCCTAAAAAAGTTCCCGGCAATTGCCTCAAACAAGACTTTTAGTTTGTAATTGTACGGAGAGGAAACAATATAAGTTTGTTGCTAACATGATTAACAATTTTGTTTTCAGTTAGTTACATGTAATTTTGTGCGTAATAAAGAATCATCGTATATCAGTTGCGAGCTTTGATTTTTTAAAGCAACAAATGTACTTGATTAGTTGATATCACAGCTGGAGTAAGGACTGGAGTAAGAATCTGATTGGCCTTTTTCTTTAATTTTCAGACATATTATAAACCTCATTGTCGAGTACGAATATTAACACTGAAGATATACAAAATGATTCTCGTATTTTTGATGTTTCAAACCAACAATGACTTGCAAAGAATCGTCAATGATAGGCCAAATAGATCATGAACTCCGAGGATTGTTTATCACCAATACTTGTCAAACATTTAAAGTTTTAAAAAAAGCATGATTAATACAATACTGTTCAGTCAGTTCATTATCTGGTAAGCTTTCAATAACCGATCTAGTTGATCGCCTGGATCAATGTCTTTTAATAAACAATGTGGGACTTTTTCATGTGTCCGTTTACTTTGACAACCCGTAGCATCAACAGCTTGTTGAGTTATTTCACTTCCAATTAGTGAAGGTCAACGTCAATTTTGTTCCTTTCCGTGTTAATTTGGCATACTTTAAATGTGTATTAATGGCAAACTTATCAATGTGATCTTATCGCAAGGAAATTTTCCAGAATTAAAACTCCGGTAATTTTGATCCCTGCGAAGCAGCGCACCTCAGTTGAAGCTGATTTCATGCAAATATCATTATTGACATTTCAGAATTATTTTTGCCTCTTGTTTAATTATTTTGTTTTTGTTCCAAGTTATTGTGGCTTGAGTGAAGTGTTATGTGTTTGTCGAGTTAACTGTTGAGCATTCTTAAGAAAGCTTAATAAAGTCTGAAATATCAAAAGTACAACTTTGTTTTAAAAAATATAAATAGATAACTGCTATCATTCGAAAAGCCAGTCTGCTAAATAGAATCATAAATGTAAATAAGTATGGTTTAAATGTTTATAAGCTTACGACACTTTCTAAACTGATATCAATAACAGGAAACCCGTTGGTGTTGGCTTGCCCAGCATGGGGAACGGACAACGGCAGACTTCTAATTTCCGTCCTCTGTGTTCAAATCAGTGTGCTTTCAATGAAGGACGAGTTTCTTCCAGAGATTTTTAACAGAACATTAAAATAAACAGCTGCCTCCGTTAGCCTTACATAATAGGATTATGGGCAATATACATTACAGGTTCTAGGGAATACGTTTAACATTAGTTGAACCGCCGTTAATCATCGAGACCACCGAGTTCCATAAAACAATGTACAAGTATAGCTTCCTTGTGTGTATCTTCATTCTTTCATCTTTTACATTCAAAAGTTCTTCGGGTTATTCTGCAATATTGAATCAGAATCCATATACCGGAAAACGCTCAAACACACTCCGTACAATCAACGAATACGTTCAAGCTATGGTATGTTTCCTTGTAACTCAATGCATGCGTAGTGCTTATTGAAGTTTATTTAAAAATATAGAAATATACACATACTTCTTCCTCAAATGTTTGTTTTACACTGGCTTATTGATAAACACGAATAGAAAAAATAGGTCCGGGAAAAAACGCCACGACAGTTGTTTACTAAGCTAGTATATAGCCTCAGTTTTACAAATGGATAAGTTCTACACCGTACTGAAAAGGATTCTTAAACTGATGTTTCGGACTGAACTCCTTCGTCGGAGTGAAGGCATTCTTTTCACTACGGTGTAGAACTTATCCATTTGTAAAACTGTTTCTGTAGAAACACCGACGCAGCATCCATTTAGTCTATAGCCTAATAAGTTGACCGAGTTTTGTCCTTAAATAGTGTTTGAATCTGCGGCCTGTTCAGTTTGATCTCCATTACAGGCATATATATATTATTTTGTGCAGGCAATAAGATTAACTCGAAAATTTTCCGTTTTATGAGCCAATAGCTAAATTCTGCTCGTTCAATTAAGAGTTTTACCTTGACAATGAAATGGCGAACGGTACCTAACGTATCGACAATTTGGATTCTAATTTAGATACTGGTTTGCCGAAAATACTACAACAATAATCTGTTTTCTCTTCTACAGCTAACGTTTCTGCTTCTTTCGTTTTAAACTTTTCGCAAATTGTCAAGCGATCAAAGTTGTCTACTTGTTTTACCGATTCAACTATATAAAGTAACTTTCCATGGAGCTGATAATTAATGAGGAACTATTTTATTTCTACGCTTATCTGTCCGTTAAACCGCCTCCCCTACTAATAGTAATATGTTACTAGTGACGAACTAAATTTAGTTACTTCTTTCTTTGCCACAGGGTAGAAACACTGCAAAGAGTTTACCACGGCATGGCGTTACAACCAACTGGAGAAAAGGATTAAGGAGGACAGAAACACAACGAAAGCACAGAACCTCTTCAAAATGGCTTCAGCGAATACTATAAACTAAAAAAAGAACTCGTTCCAAATGTACACACCAAAGGACAAGAAAACCTCGGCAAGATTAATTGTACAAGATTCTTTTTATTTAGCTGAAATGTAGGATATTAAACAATTAAATTTACAAAATGTGTCCTTTTTTCCATGCCTACTGTTGGTGAAAAATAGCAGCATGAACTTTTTAGCTATATAACGGCATAATATAAAAATTGGGAGATTCACTCAAAATCAACTGACGCTAGCTAAGGGAAGCCTCGCATATTGATTTTACCCATGAGAAACTTCATGTAGACATTTCTTTGAAGACAGCTCCCTAAAACGTCAAATTCGTTTCAAAAATATATTTTGCCATTAATGCTGCAAAACTATTGCAAATCTATTTTCCAAGAGGAGAATTACCCTACTGACCGTTTCTAGTAGAACAAGTCGAAAATATTCTTTGGTTTTCAGATGAACGGGATAAATCGACAGTTGCGATTTCATGAGAATGTCTGATTACTCAATTCGGCCGTTTTCACTACTGTAAGCTCGTAGACAAGCTTTTGTGCCAAAGACCGCTTATTTTTCTTGATAATGACAATATTTTTTGTGACAACGGTCACTCTCAAGTTCTGTCTTAAATAATATAGAGAAGACAAAGCAATTGATGACAAGTTTATTTTCTTGTATTACCTTCGATTTTTGTAAAGCATTCAGTATCGTGAACCATAAAACACTGTTAGAAAAGATGGAACATTATGGCATTAGACAACTAGGCAAATAATGGTTTACATCATATTTTTTTAACAGGCAGCAGTAACAGCAACAGTTAATAATAAAACTTCGGTGCCATTTTAACCACTTAACAAGACATAAGGACAGATTTTATCAATGATTTCCATCTTTGTTCAGAACTATTTGAATCCATTTCTTTGCTGATTATTCTATAAACACAAAATGTATTATTACTACAAAAAATATTATCTTTGAGTTGGAAAACATTCAAAGTTTCTCTGAACACAGACAAATCAAAGTTTGTAATCTTTCACCCTCCACAACAAAAGACTACAGCATTCGATCGTCAGTTACGTCTAAATAATACACCACCTCCAAAGGAAGTGCATTAAATATCTTGGTATTATAATTGACGCCAACTGGAATTGGGAAGCCCAAATTGAATGTAATTTCAAAACAGATTCAAAAGAAGTGCTGGTATAAAACTGGTATAAACATGTTTCGTCAAGTCGCTTGCCATGCACCATCAGTACCGTACAACAACGCTAATTGGAAGTGCCATATATAACACACTAAAAATGCTAATTACACGGTGTGTTGTTGAACAACTTACAAAATAATTTTAAATTAACATGGTTTACTTGTTGATAGCAAGCGACTTGCCAAAACATGTTTAGTTTTAAAGTTTTATTCATTTTTTTAAAATTTCCTTTTAATCTGTTATTATCAGTGCTGTATCTTGTAAAAGTTCGCTATTATGTTGACATTGCAATCCTTTTAACCAATATTATCAATTAATTCATCCTTTTCTAATACATAGCATAATTGTGTGGTGTAACATACACCCTTCAACAATTGAACCTCTTTATTACTCTAAAATAAGCCTGTTTGAGTTATTACATTGTCACTCGAGCTTTAAATATAATATTAATGTAGTAAGTCTAACATTGCAATTTTTATGTACAAACTTCATAACAAAGTACTGTCTTTATTTCTTTACGATTTGTTTATTCTTACTACGAAAGTTCATGGATATAACACGTGAGGTGCTGCTTTAACCTTATCGCTTCCCATCTTGCATGGATAAAAAAAGCCATTTCAGGTACTAAAACTATGGATTTCTATTTCTCAAAAAAAAAACAACAAAAGCTCATCCTTTCGCTACTTCAAGAAAACCTTGAAAATAATTTTTTTGGAAAAATACTACTTACAATAACTATTCTTAATTGTAATGTATTTATACTTAAAAAGAAGGGTCATGTATCTAATGGGTTATGATTTACATTCACGAGTTGCCTTTTTTCAAATCATAACTTTAATGCATCATTTTTAAATTATACTTTGCACTGTACTTAATTTGTTTGTAACATACAGATTACAGCACCTAATTTTCTGTAATCTTTGCATATATATTTTCCTGTTAATGTTCAGTTAGCCGTGTTTGTGTTCTTGCGTAGCTGTTCATCCTTTGTCATGTACTCCCACTATAAGCAATTTAGTATATCCTATCAAAGGGCATCCCGGTTGTTTAGCCTAGCGGCTACCATCATACCATGCAGAAATAATTTCTGTCAATGTAGTTAATGTTAAGTGGTGGGAAAATAAATTATCAGAGGACGAGAGAAGCTGAGATGCATACACACGTGTGTTTTCAATCAGCATCATTAAAAAACGAACTTTTTAGCAGACATGCAATGGCGATGAAAGCAGTGGTAGTGCCAGTGTTGGTGATGACGGCAGTGTCAGCGATGATAATAAAAGGT
>ERZ1740055.573-NODE-573-length-10611-cov-31.725369_pt1 | contig 10611 bp, 9 predicted proteins | sample MGYA00581747_ERZ1740055 | MGnify/ENA primary metagenome ERZ1740055 (study PRJEB43018, sample SAMN04849739) | marine metagenome | isolation source: floating plastic debris | place: Pacific Ocean | collected 2008-08-28 | study: EMG produced TPA metagenomics assembly...
TTTTTTTTTTTATTTTTTGTTTTTTTTATTTTGATTTTTTTTATGTTGATTTTTTTTTTGATTTTGATTGTGTTGTTGATGTTGATGTTGATTTTGATGTTGATGTTGATGTTGATTTTGATGTTGATGTTGATGTTGATTCTGACGTTGATGTTGATACTGACGTTGATGTTGATTCAGATAATGATGTTGATACTGTTGTTGATGTCGGTTTTGATGTTGATATTTATGTTGATGTTGGTTCTGATAATGATGTTGATACTGATGTTATTGTTGATCATGTTAACCTTGATTCAGGTACTATTTATTAATATTTTTGGAAGAATCGGAATGAATTTTAGTTTCTTTTACTTCTTCCTAGCAGTCCAACGGTGTCAAGACAGAAAGTATCAATGCAACCGAAAATTGTACCTATAAAAATGGGATCTTGCAAGCCAACAAAAGAAAATAACTTTGAAGTGAAAACTTGGAATCTTCTACCTTCTCCGAGTAATTCTGAAACATCTCATGAAACTTTAGACGAGGAGAGTGAGTCAATGCCATTAAAGGCCTTTCTGGAGGTGCCCCACTTTAGCGTTAAATTGTGTGGAGAGCTTAACCATGTTGAACACGACATAGTAGACATAATGTTAAAGGACTTCTCTTTATCATTTGATCATTCTCAACCGAATCTGACACATTTTGATATCACTCTTGGTGGTCTTCTTGTAGAAGATCTACAAGAACCAAGCTCGTTTTATTGCCATTTGATGGCGTCGTCGGTTCCTCTTCGAGAGCAGTTAAAGAGTCGGTCATTGTCTGCATCTCCAACTCTTTCATCGTCTTGCCCAACTGTCTCGGATTGTGGTCTGTCCTCGAATCTTTCATCCTCACTGCCGCTCTATTTTCCAGCTTCGCCAAAAGCGAACACGTTTCGAATATTGTCTCCACTTAGACCACTCTTCAAGCGGAACAAATCCCCATCCTTGTCTGCCGTTGACACAATTTCAGAAATTACTGGTGCCTCCTTTAAAGAGATTTCTCCAACTACATGCGTGAAACAAAAGAAGCCAGCTGAAGTTCTTGTGCATGTAAAAGTGTTACTGGTTGATAAAAACTGCGGGGAGTTTGTCAGCAAATACAAAAAGGTATGTTTCCTTCCTATTTTGATAAAAGTTTGTCTAAAGTTGTTGAAATGTGTTGTATTCTTTCTTCCGTCAGGTGTCCGCGTCTTTGGATAATTTGGAAACGAATCGAATTTGTGGGCGTTTTAATTAAGATTCCTGGTTTGTAATGCAGCTTTATTCTGAAGAAAAAAGATATAAATTATTTGCGAAAACAAGTGTCGTGCTAAGCAAATTACCTCAAGTTTGAGAAAAGCAAAAAAACGATTTCTTCCTATAGCGTTTAAATTGCAGAAAGTAGGTTTTTAAAAAAATATTTATCAAAATTTTCTCACCACTTCCGCTCGCTTGCGTCCCTTTCATTTTTTTCCGGTCGCTCAACATAAAGAATTCTGTCAATAATTTTTGAATTTGACAGGAAAAGCAGCATAATGGAAGGTAATGAGTGATGTTTTTGGGTTAGTTAATTAGACATTCAAATTTGAATGAAAAATGTTTTTGATGCATTGGGTTTATGCAGGTGTCTCGATTTATCGCAAACTGATTTTGGGACAAGTGATTCTCCTTTTTACTCGTGGTACCACGAGTCAACGTTTGGGTTCCATTTCTTTTTCTTTTTTTTCATGTCGCGATTAGCGATTCGGTCCAGTGACTGCCATATTTGGGATTTGTCCCCGGTCCCACGCGTACCACGAGTAAAGGCTTAATGAGCCTCTTGTTTGGAAGATGGGTTTCACAAAATAAAGTGTTGACTTTAATCTATATCTTTCTTAGATCAGCAGATTTGTGGATATTGATTTCAATACGTTAGACACAACAATAAATCTGCAGACATGGGTTATGGTTTTAGAGTTTTTTGGAATTGGCGTTCAGAAGCCTCCTTCTTCCCAGCCTGTAAGCCCAGTCTCTTCTATGGGGCCAGAAGACTGGGCTAATGTGTCTGTGGTCGATGAGCACAGCATTGTTGGTAAGATTTCCTTGATTGTATCAAATCCTAATTTATACGATGTAGAATCGCATAGCTCCCCATATAACGCTCATGTCAGTTGGTTAACTACAGTGGGTATTTTTTGTGGAATACCCACAGTTCTAATAAAAGCAGTACACTGATTGGATAAAAAAAAGTGGATTTTGTGAAAAGTATTTTCAATGCTAGCATGAAATGAAAGAGTCCTTTCGACTTAAAAAAAAGTTGTGAATGGCAAACTTTAAGTGTACTACTGAAAATGAAGAATTTCAAGAAATTGAGTTCAAGTTTCTGTTTAGAAAAACTACTAAAACCCCGCTAACTAAAGTGAGCACTCGCCACGGACAATTGAAATTCACTGAGTAAATAGGACAACTGTTAGTAATACAACAAGTCCACCTTGTAACAGAAATGGATAAAATGTAGGAAGACATGAATAATTGCAATATTTTTGACCAGCGAAGAACCTACTGGAAAAGCAGCAAAGAATGTCAAGAAATTAGCCGGTTTCAGCAAGTCAACCGCTGCCGGCACCGCAAAATTAAATTCAGTTAAGTTGTCTTTGGCCCCACAAACGAGCATTGCAAAGCCATCAATAGAAACTGTTATTTACTTATGCTTGAATTGCTAACGCTGTCTCGCATGTTCACTGCAGAATCTTCAAATGAAGAACCAAAAGAAAACATAGAAGTGAATTTACGGGTCTCTTCGTTGAGTCTGACGCTTAATAAATCTCAATACCCTCTGGCCAAAGCCCGGGTTTCAGGACTTACTACTCAGATTGATATGAGAGACGGAAACTTTGCTGCGAAAGGAAAACTTGCAGCCATTTCTGTGACCGACGTGTCCCCGCATGGTGCACTCTACAGAGAAAAGTAAGTAATTGTTATCAAATGGATTTTATCTAATCAGATTGTGCAATGCTATCCAGCGAATGACAAACATTACTTGTTACTTTAACGTTAAAATTTAATTTTGGCTAATAGCGAAGTACGTCATAAGTTAACACATTTTGTTTTGTGTTTTCTTTTTGTCATGTTTTCACATAATATTATGAGATGTTTACATGATACAGGGGCTGCATTGCTCTAGTGCTAGTTCAGTCTGGTTCCCTCTATTAGCTTTGTTTTTTTTTACATGGTACCTACTAAAATGTATTGCCGAGGCGACTCACACTGGTGCAAGTTCACTCCAGAATGAACTTGCACCGGTGTGAATTGCCCAAGCATTACCTTTTTTGGTGGCATCATGTAAAGAAATACAGAGCTAAGAAAGGGAACCAGAGTGAACTTACACCGGTGCAAAGTCGCCGCAGTATCATGTAAAGAGCCCCTAAGTTGCTCTGTTTTTCACACTTCCCAAAGGGTTGATTAGCTCATTTTGTGAATGAGACTTGATATAAGACTTTCACATTTTACAGGTTCGTAACTTGTGGAGAGGAAGCTTTGAGTTTTGACTTCTTCAGGTTTGTTTACGGTATTATTACAAAAATATACAAAGTTTACACGCGTGCATTCTACAAGTGCCAATTTTACTACAAATAAAAGCCAGATGGATTGTTTCCTAATGTATTCATAGCTAGCCCAATCCCCTCTCCCTTTTTCCCACTTTACCCCCAATCCCTCTTTCATTTTTCCCTCTCTCTACCCAGTCCCCTTCCACATTTCCCAGTTCCCCTCACCTTTCTTCATACTCTCTCCCCAATTCCTTAACTAGTATCGTGTTCGCGGGCTAAAGTAGAGGTGAATCATTTCTAGCATTAGAGTTTACAATCAGTTAAGAACTTGATATAAGTAGCGAAAGAACAAGATTAATTACGATTTGAGTATAGAACTTGTCAATGCTTATCAAGCAAACAGACAATGAAACCTTGGGGACAATGCATTAACTTTCTGAGAAAATATCAAGGTTTTAGTTTATTTTAGATGTTTTGTGGCAAAACGGTCAATAAGCCAGGCATTCTTTTCGAAACTCCCATTTCAAAGCATCTCAGAAACAGACTGGGGTAGCTTTTTTCCTAACGAGCTAATGTTTTGTAATCCTGTTAGAAACTAGGGTAAGTATGATGAGGAAAATAAGGAAACAAAGTTTTTTTTACAGTATTTCATAGCGCCGTATAGCATTTTTTTGTTTCTTAGATGTGAAGGAAGGATTTTGTCCATAATCATGTACTTAGCATCATTTCATTTATTACTTGCGACACTGAACAGAAAAAAAATAATGGCTTGATTATATCCATATATTTTTTCCATGAAGGTATGCTGATCCAGATCCAGATGAGATGCGTGATTGGGACTTAAGCCTAACCCTTAAGATGTCTTCTGTCCAGTACGTTCACACCAAGCGATTCCAGACTGAACTGGTAGCGTTTTGTCAGCACTTTGTTCAACTTCAGGAGGTCCTGGGGCGAATGAGAGCTGCTTCCGAGGGCAGCGAGGTAAGTGTCATATGAATATCTAAAGAAGTTTCATTTGGAATATAGCATAGTTGATAAATGAGGTTTTCAGATCATACACAAACTATCCTAATCAATTTGCCAGCATTTATCTAACCATATTTTAATCAGTTATTCTATTTGCTAGCACTTTTTAATAAGGTGATACTAAGCACCAACAAAAAGTATCTCTCATTGATGATGGTGATGATAATGAAGATGATGATGATGATGATGATGATGATGATGATGATGACGATGACGATGATGATATCGATTAGGATAACAATGACGACGGTTATAATGACAATGGTTTGACTGGTGAAGTTGGCAAGAAAGATGAGGATAATGATGATGATTATAAGTACGACGATAATGTTCAAAAAACAAATTAAAAACATCTGTTAATTGTTATTAACATATTCATCGCTATCATCATCATCAGCAGCAGCAGCAGTATCATAATCATAGCAAACTTGTTACGGTAAAATCAACAAGTTTTCTCTATTTAGATAGGTTTCAATACGGTTTGTTGTTATAATTAGGATGTAACCTGCATAGCTAAAACTATCTGCTATTGAATTACCAGGTGCGTGAGATTCTCGGAAGAAGTCCCAGAGTATTGATGGACATCAAGGCGGGAAACCCCGTTATTCTGATTCCACGTTCTTCTAAATCGTGCGACATGCTAGTTGCTAATCTTGGTGACCTCGCCTTGGTAAATAGCTTCATTCATGAGGGGGATCTGGGCACTCTTCTTCACAAACAACTCTCAAAGAGGGCGAGAAAGACCACTTCAACAGCACCCACAGGTTAGTTGATGTTTCTAATATTCCTTTTTTACCTTAAACAACTGCTACAGCCAAATATTTTAGTTTAGCTTTAGTATTCATTTAGAAGCATTGGCTAGGCACAAGCATACTAAAATCTTTCCAACTCTTGCATTCTACACGTTCAGTGTAAGAAGAAGCTAGAAAGAAGCTTCCGAAAGATTTAAGACATCTTGGAAATCGTTCAAAAAGTCTTATGATGTTTATTATCGAGGAAGAAACGTTAGGATGGCAAATTATATGTTATCTTTATGGGTTAGATTCATTGTTTTTTCTATTTGCTTAAGTGAAAACGAAATGCTCAGAAATTGGTTAAAACTACTTGTCTATTTCTCGTAGGTATTGATTTCTCATATCAATAATATTTTATTTATAGAAATGGAAGTGGACGGTGGAATGTTTTCTAAAAAAAGTTTGTTACTAGACTGTATGCAGCTTGAACTAGTGGACATGGACTTGTTCTCAGCAGTTCGTGTTCCATTAACCAGTCAAAACAAGACCAGTGCCTTTACTTACAAGAGACTTGGTTTAAAGCTGTTGAATGAAAAGTGCAAGCTTAGCCTTTCGGTAGAGAGAAACCTTGACTGGGCGTTTAGCAGAAATGGTTAGTGCTAGTAAGATATTTTGTATCCTCTATTTTGATACTAATAAGTTGCGTTTTTAATATTTTCATTGTTGAAAAACTTTTTATTACATAGATATGAGTGTTTTACCGAAAAATAGACAACTCGTATTTTCTACACAAAACTACATCCGGGATACGAGTGAGATATTTTCCATATCGTCACTAGTGAAGATATCGCTGACGTCATTTCTTTGTTTTTCGTCTATTGTTTTTTTTTATTTTCGAAACACTTATCTATGTAATGAAAAGAAAATTTCACGTTGGCTTGATGATATGAAGTTTATCTTCTCGTGTAATATCCTCTATATATCATCAGTGACCAAAATATTGCTTGTTTGTTCCTCTCAACCAGCACATCATCTCCGAAACAGGATGCACTATTCACTCTAATGAGTAATGAGTGAATGTTGGTGAAGTAGTAGATTGAAGAGAGTAGTGTATTGTGATGAAGGACCTAATGTGCGGAAAGCTATGTTCTTGTTTTAGCAGGGCACTATTCTATTGAAAATTAGCCGTTAATGGAAGCGAAGAAGATCGAAACTCCAGCTCAAGAACATCACAAAGATAGAGTTGTCTAGCAAGGGTTTGAGCTGACTCGTTTCTAGTCAAGTCTGGATACTTCAGTTGTAGAATCCTTGTTGATTTATTTCATATTCCTCCTTAGCGCCAGACTTCCAGTTCAGTGGTACACTATCTTCAGTGTGTGCTTCCTTGGACTATTCACAGTACCGTTTGATTCTTGGCCTTCTTGGAGAGAACCTCGGAGAACCTCTAGAACAGTTTGAAAAACCGTCTTCTGTTCTTCAAGATCCGCTAAAACAAGTGAGAGTCCGTTCTGTTTTCAGTAATCAATAATATATCCCTAACTCGTGTTAGACTATTAAAGGTTTGCTCCAATCAAGCTTTGATGGCATTGCTTTAGAAACAAATCAAATAGTATTTCCTATGGTAGTTTTCAGGCACCCACTGAACTTAAATAGAAAATCTTTGTTTAGCTCTCAAAATGTCTTAAATTTGATATCAAGTCAAAAGTGTTTCTTCCATTTGTTATAGTTTCAACCTTTTAGTTTTTCTGGCTGCCTTGCTTATGACGCATACTGAATGTCTCGAAGAAGCATTTAAAAATGTACGGAAAAGCACAAAAGCAGTCTTTTCAAAGCTTGCAGTCCTGTTGGGATGCTGACAATCTAATCTTTCACTAGATCATGTAGTTGACATTTTGAGGAGCAGAGGTCTTAAATTTTGAAAGTTTGAGTCTTAAAAAAGTCTTAAAAAGGTCTTAAAATTGCTAAGTTGGGACCTGCAGGAGTCCTGGTGTTGTTGTCCGTAACAGCAGTTAAATTAAATGAAATGTTTTAATTTTGTAGCCTGCTGAGTCTGAAGAAGTGTGGACAGTTCTAAAGATGAGTATTGAGCTGGTGAACGTAAGCGTTGAGTTACTTCCCATCAGGCTGTTTGAAAATGAAGAACATGTGGCAGAAAATTCAATCCCCTCCTTGGCTAGAATTGACTTTCTTAAGTCAAAGCTTGAAGTTGAAAACTTTTCAGATTGGTCGAAGACTATTGATCTCGTGTCCCAAGAGGTCATTTTCGAGGACACTAGACATCAAGGTAAGTATTATCTGTAATTGATCCGTTCCAAGGCAATGAATGGCACTGTGGAGTGCATTTCATTTCTGCAGTCATCATAGTTTTCATATTTAAAGGGGAACTGAACCCTAAAATTGAATTTTTATCTTTTGAACATTGAGGCATAGTAGAACAACTATATGGAGGTTTTTTAAGCTGTTAGCTGAGCAGCTCAGAAAAATTTGATGTTTTGTAGCAAATCGACAAGATTTGACCGGCGGCTCCATATGAGATGTCCGCGGGTGTTTATAACGTAGGTTACGACACTAGAATGATTAAAAAGAGGAAAAACATGGTTACTGTGCGGGTTTTGCTGCTATAAAAGAAAAGAAACTTTGCAAGACATAGATCCCCCCAAAAAAAATCAAGATTTCGAAGCACACTGCCTTATTGAATGTAATCTCGTTCCCAGATGGTTTGCCTTTCTGCTTTCGCGGACGAGACACACATCTGATTGGCTGAGTAGTTCAAACTGCTAGTTTTCAGGCCCTTGTTGTATTGGCTCGCAGTTTTTGGGTTTTGATTACAACATGTAACAGTCAGCTGCCTTCGTGACTTTCAAGTCAATTGCTCATTTTCTTTCCTAAAATTCCACACATGCGCAGTTTTTTAATGTTCCATCTGGTATGTTTCAAAAATGGATTTTACCAAACAAATTTCTAGCTTGAAGCGCACGAGGACATCTGGGAACGAGATTACTCTGACAATCGTAACCTCTGTCATACCATACCGCTGACAACCTCGGCGACCACAGTATCAAACCTTTTCTAGTGACGTTCTTCACTTCTACATTTACTTTCTCAATGTTATTTGAATTAAATTTAAAAACAACTTCACAGAGTTAATCTACTATACCAGTAGATTCAAACAAAATTAGGTTAGTTAGACAATATCAACAGCTATAGGGATAATGTATGACCATGGAGCATAGCTACACAACTCCATGTGCTGGGAGTCGATTTTGGAACACAGATAGAATATGGCTATCTAGTAACTAGTTTGTGTACATGAGAAATTCTGCTGTATGAAAATAGCTAAAGCAAAATCCTTTAATAGCTTAGTGACCCATGGAGGCGGCGCTCATTTCGAGTTTCTATAGTGTTAAGGGCTGAAATCTTTGACTCCCCCTGGACGGGAGACTGATCTATATATATCGCAGGTTAGCTCCCAGCAGATGCTGGTACTCACTTACCTACCCCGGAAGGATGGAAAGCTGAGTTAGCTTAGGCGTAAAAGAAGGCCACAGGAATATTAATGTTCGAATCTTGGCAAAGCCGGGGATCGAACCTGGGAGCTTGTGGTCTGTATGAAAATAGGCCCATTCAATCTTTGGATTTCTTTTGTACCAGTTATATTGCAAATGCAAAACAAATATCAACTCTGCTCAAATATAAAAAGTTCCACGACTGAAGAATGCCGTTTCCGATTTTAAATTTATTGCTATTATCATTTTTATATTCAATTTTTAATGCAATGTTTTCCATTAATCTGCCTTACCTAGTTATCCTTATTTGTAGGCCTATGAATTCTTATCTGTTTATGTTGTTAAGAAAAAGTACAAATAGATATAATATTTAAAAAATAAAACATTTTCTCCGTGCCTTCATAGCGTGGTGAAAACCAATGCAGACGTTTGGGAGAATTCTAAAGCAGATCACCAGGCACCAGGCACGAAGAACATGTTTTATTTCTTTTATAAAATTATTATTTTGCATTATTAACAAAAGGAAAGACGAAACATGAAGTGCATTTGAATATTTTTATTTCTTTCATGAAACTGTAAACACAACTTGGAGACAGCCAACAACATCATTTACGTTAGTTACGTGGTTCATAGCGATATGAAAACACACTTGTTGATTAATCAAAAAAAAACCGCACGTTCTATGGAAAATATTTCATAACATTTTTTATTACATAGATAATTTTTTACTGAAAAATAGACAACTCGTATTTTCCATACGAAACTACATCCGGGATACGAGTGAAGATTATCGCTGACGTCATTCCTTTGTTTTTCGTCTATTTTTTTTTAGTTTTGAAACACTCATATTTATGTAATAAAAAGAATTACAAGTTGGCCTGAACATATGAAGTTTATCTTCTCGTGGAAAAAAAGATTTTACTCGTTCGCTGCGCTCACGAAATATTTTTTCCACTCGAAGAAAAACTTCATATGTTCGCGCCACCGTCTAATATCCTCTAAGTACTCAGCTGTTGTGTTGACTACCACTACAGACATGAAGGAGTCTGAACCGAGAGTTTTTACCGAAGTGCTGCTTCCACGGCGGTCCGGTTCTTCAGTCCGAGAAAACGAAAGCTCTTTGCAGTTTGAAGTTCATTACCGTGACAGCCTGAAAAGCAGTCTGCTTACCTTCCTGGTCAACCACAGTCGTATAATGCTTATTATGGACTATATTCTGGATACCTACAACTTCATCATGGGGCGAATGTTTAAAGATGATGGAGGTATTATTTGTCCTCATTCAAATGAGTCTCTTTCCATTTGAAACATTTTTTGAATCAAATTATGCTAACAACTTGTTCATAATAAGAATAAGAAAGTTTTGTTTCTGGGTCCTTCTTTTTTAAAATTTTTTGAACCTCTGTATCGCAACTTGCTTTTAGTACAAAAATAAAAGATTTCTGTATACAAAAACGTTTTTCATTGTGGAAATAAACAATTAATTATAATTCTGCGATAAAATAAAGGTTTTTGTTGAATAAATTAATGTAACTAAAGTAGGGAAAAGGCAAAGTTTTCAAAACTAGAAAAAGCAATATCAGACGTAGATTTATGCGCACGTTGGAAACATTTACTTTTTAGAACTTAAAATGACAGGCTATTTAGATGTTCATGTAAATATCTGATCTCTATTTTCCCCTAAGATATTTTTGGCCAACCCGTTCGTTAAATCAAAGTTAGTAAAGTGGACTGGTTATGAAACTTTGCAAACTAAAAAGAAGAATACAATGCTGCTTTGTTTCATGTTGTGTGCAGGGTCACGGTTATGATCTTTTGT
>ERZ1740055.574-NODE-574-length-10611-cov-7.430087_pt1 | contig 10611 bp, 3 predicted proteins | sample MGYA00581747_ERZ1740055 | MGnify/ENA primary metagenome ERZ1740055 (study PRJEB43018, sample SAMN04849739) | marine metagenome | isolation source: floating plastic debris | place: Pacific Ocean | collected 2008-08-28 | study: EMG produced TPA metagenomics assembly...
GATGAAACCCTATAAAGTGACCATTCATTTTGTTTGTCTTGAAGAGTAGAAATGGTTGGTGTTATTCATTCTAACTTTTGAACCAATTGATGAACCCTATAAAGTTACCAGTCATTTTGTTTGTCTTAAAAAGTAGAAATGGTTGGTAGAAATGGTTGGTATTGTCCATGCATGCTAACTATTGAACCATTTTAAGGAGACTAGTCAGAAATTTTATTTGTTCACCTTGGCGTTCGGCTTTCTCAATGACAGAAAGAGCTTATAACCAGCCCAAGGCATGATATGAAGACCCCTTGCCTAGCTTTCGTGCTCATGAAAGTGAAAACATATGTATCACTATACTAGCAGAAACTTCCCAAATAAAAATCTGATAAAGAATGTCATTTCAAAATTAACAAGCTATTCTTTTGTTGACATACCTTTAGATATAGTAAACTACGAACAAATAAAAGTGTCAATTGAAATATAACGAGCATTACAACACCATTGAGAAGTCAGTTAAAACTAATTTTTAAATCAAACAAGTTGACTTCACGTAACAGGTTTTATCATTCTAGCTCAACAGAATGTTCCAAATTATGAATTCATTAAAAACACTATTCCGCCGTAAACATTGCATAATCAAAAACTTACTGAGATTAATAGCCTTAGTAGACCAATTTGTTTTTCATTAGGATTAAAATACTTTAGAGTGTTCATTTAAGATTTCTGGGCTGAAAACTGATAAGCTCTTAAAAACACCGCCATTCTGTATTTTTAACTAAACCTTGAAACATGTAAAAAGCGTCCGCTTCAAAACTTTAATTTATTTGTTCTTATTAATTCTGTTAGTTATAAGGGAAAGAAATTTTAAAATAATACAAAAATATTTTGTCCAAAAGGACAACCTTTCCAAAAACATGCAATGCAGATGGAAAACCCCGCCCATTTAGTAATTCTCTCTTAATCAGGAAGGATATATATAATACATAATAATTTAGGACCTGTTAACAAGATTTTATCCATTGATCCCTCAAGTTTTTGATTAAGGTTTCCACTTTTGAATCTTAAGCTCTTTTTTTCAGTTTCTTGAGGTCTTCTTTCATTGCAAAAACAACATTATGTCCATCTTTACAAGCAAATTAATGTTTCCGTACTAACTAACTGCAACATAAAACTGCATTACTATCCCTTGCCATTGCTATTGCTACTAGCACTAGCACTTGCTATGGCCACCAGTTAGTTACACTGAGGACTTGCGATTGCCATCGCAGTTGCATTATACTTACAGCCACGGCTATTGCAAGCCCTTGCCCTGCTTTTGCACTTGCCAAAGCCACTAACTACGACTTGCATTGCCATTGTAAGGACTTGGCATTGTCTTTGTCACTTGCTGTTACCACTATACAATTGCCATTTTGCCATTCGGCCATTGTCACTACCGTTGCAAGCCCTTGCCATTGCCCGTGATTGAAATTGCAGAGCTTTTCCAAAGTAGTTGCAGTTTCTATATATAGTTATTGTCACATTTATTGCAGGCCTTTGCATAACCATTTCAAATGCCATTGGCATTGCAGGGACTTTCCGTTTCCTTCGTTACTGTGCATACATGACTTTATATTTATCGTTACCACTTCCAGTATCAACTGATAGACTGCAGTCAGTATACGTTACCATTAGTAATACTCGGACTAAAGCTGGGCTCCCTCCTAATAATAATAACATAAGAGGCAATGAGGTTACGTTAAAGAGCATGCGAATATGTATACAAATACATGAGAGCGTTCTGTGCTTTTCTTGTCTCCGACAACTGATACGGCAGATTTATTCCCAGATTACTGTAAACTGGCTGAAAGTATTTGAATGAATCTCTGCCCAGTTTATCTATAAGTATAATATATATAAAATCAAACTGAAAACACACAAGTAAACATATCTATTATATTCACTATACTATAGGCATGTTTTGTGCACAATTTTCGATTGTTATAAAACATATATTGTTATAACATCTAATAATTATCTTTAATAATAATCTGACTTCTTCTATTTTTTTCCATTCATATTTTTCTTTATATAAAGTTAGAGAGACTTAATATTTATATTATTTTTTGATCAAATGTTAAATTTATTTGTAATCCAGTGGCCTGCCTTTGATTAGTCTTCACTATATGCAGGTCACTGGAATTTTGAAATATATTTTGTAATTTACTTCGTCTCAATAAACTTGAATTTGAAGTTGAAGTATATATATGCAATAAAAGTGCGTGAAGGAATCATAATGAACATACAAAAAACGGAAACTTTTTTCGTCTTTAATCTCCTCGTACTATAAGAACCTTTAACTAAACACTAGGTGACGAAAGGCCAAAATTTAGTAACATACAAAGGTTGAGAAAGGTCGAAGATCTTTTGTTTTTTACACTCGAGATAATCAGATGATATTTCTAAGTATTACGGCTAAAAAGGGAAATTTAGAGACTAAAATTTGCACTTACAGAAAACCTAATGTATATTTAGCCTTTTAGGCAAATACTGTCCGTACAGTTTGTATAAGAAAGGAAATTAACAAAGCCACACCTAATACTTGTGATTGTGTATGAAAACAAATTAAGGCCAAATAAAAGAGAATCCCAGTTTCTCATCAGAACATTTTGTAACTGTAAATTCGGCATGAGATTTTTATTTTTACTTTTTTTTCTTTGCTGCAGCGCAGGAAGCACATTTAACAAGCCATTTTAATTTTAGTGCTGCTGAAGGAACAGATCGACAATTCACATTTGCTTCCATACTTTTTGGTATTTCAAAAATAAAAAAAGGTAATGTGGCAGCTATTTTGAAATGCGGGCGCTGATGAGAAACCGGGAATTTTTTTTTTACTTGGCCTAAGGTCCTTTAAAGCTGCAAAAGTTTTAAGAACATTCATTCTTGAAAAACTTTTTTTTAATTTTTGACATAAAATATGAAAGAGTAATTTGGTTGAGAAGTTTTGAATACCGAATGAATGCGTGCCTCTGTTTCAGGTCAGTAATGTGTAACAGAACTAGTGTTTTAAAAGGCCGATTATAACCGAATGGTTTGAATTTCGTTTGTCCCAAAAACCTTTGAGTCATCTATTTCAATTTTTTTGATAAAATCTTTGCAGTATATCACATTATAAAAACACACAAATTTATTTTTAACACACGCTACATCGTGGTTGTTCAAACTTTACCTTGAAACCGCCAATTAGCATACAATGACGTACTGTTATCATTCCGGGCTGCCCGGTAAGCAGATTTAATTACAAAATTAAAAAATAGCCTTTCTATAATTTACTTATAGTTCGGCTGATATATTAGTCATTTGCAACAGGAAGTTTGATTCCCATTATTGATATTTTAATTTGATTTATTTTTAATTGCATTTGGCTTTGCCAGTTTTTTTTTTATCGTTGTTTGTTTTTTATTATCGTTGTTTGTTTTTTAAAAAGAATTCGAGTTAGTTTGAGTTATCGTTCCACGTAGATTGCGTAATGAATATTGTGAATTGTCAAGCATATTTTCAGACATTCCAGAAAGACACTTTTAAATCGTGCGCGCTTACTGCTGTGAAACCGTTTATACTAATGAAACCGACAAAGTCAATGATCACTTCTTTGGTGTGCGAGCTGTATCCTTGGGTGGTAAAACTTCTTAATCTATAGTTTTGGCGGGGAGCTAAAACTGAAAGACAATACCTTCTGCATGTCAAAATTAAAAGAAAATAAAGAAAGCATGGTCGTGGTATTTCCTTTAAGGCATGTCTAGCGATTTGCTGTAGATAAAATTAAATCAATAAATGTATTTTTGGTTTAACTAATCCGACAGAAAGGAATTTTTCATCTCACTTTTTTCCTAGAATTTAAGGTACAGTCAATCATTCGCTCTGGTAAGTAAAATTCTTTCTTATCTGACTAAAGTAACGTTAAGAAACGAAAGATATGCCAGTTTATTGGCAAGTAAATTAGAATCACATGTCAAAAAATCTTTAGGGAGGCTTTAGTATTTTGTTGTGCAAGACTCACAGGATTGAGTGACCGACCTAAACTCGAATTAAAAGCAATAACTTTATCTCAATAAGGCAGGATGATGCAAATTGTATATCTGCCAAATGCCTCAACTATTCAGGAAGCTTTTCTTATAGCTTTTGCAGTGCATCAACTGGAAATTAAATGCAGAAATACCAACGTCACTAACAGTAACAAGGAATAAAGATTTTTTTTTTCACTGTAACTTAAGAAAAAGAATTTTTCGCTTTGCTACATTTTTTTTGTTTTCGTTTTTAGTAAAAGCTAAGAGTGGAATAATTGTTGATTTAAACAAAAAATCTGTCTTATAATGGTTTCTAGAAGAGATTTGTGTTCAAGGGACGCTTTGACAACAAATCTTTTCGTCTCGGTGAATGAGCATATCTGACAGTATTTGCAGCCTATTTTAGCATTCTTATCAAACTACATCTCAAGATAAAAAAAAATGCAGACGAAGGTCGAAGCTTGAAAGTTGGTTTTCTTCTCGTACTTTGTAAATTGGAAATGGAACTCGATGGATTTCCGGTTAAATTTGACTTATTTTAAAGAATGTTTTATGCTCATTAACGACTTTTTTTAAAGGGTAAAGTTAAAACAGCAAATGAGGGATTTTTCATGGTCGGTTTAAAACAATTATTCGCGAATGGTCGACTTGAGATTAATATGTCGTCTTCAAACATATTTTGCTGGCAGAAACACTTAAAACTTAAGTACTTTGATAGCTAACTTTAAACAAGATCTCCCTCAAACTAAGTTCCCTTCTGGGCAGCTTAAGATAGGATAACTCTCAAAGACAAGATGGTTGGAAATCGTTTTGGCGTTTTCTCATTAAGAGTAATGTAATTGGACTCTTGGAATGTTTTTAGGAAATGATTTTCAAACACTTTCCTGATAAACGAGAATCTATTAGTATTATGTATTTGTTTTTTCCTGAAAGACTTTAGCGCCAGGAAACTTAGTAACAAGATTGAATATGTGGTTAGAAAATCAAGTGGTCTGTTTTTACAACAAGAAACGAAAGATGTTGATAGATTTAGCTTAGCGTTAAATCTTTTTTTGCATCTCGAAATCTCTCGCTGTTCATAGAACATATTTACTTTTTAAAAGTCGTATTTTGATGTTTTCTAAATTATTCCATCATCTTGACATACGCTGACAGGTGCCAATCAAATCCTTTGACATCAATTGTATATACTTATATAAATATATAACAACAGAAGGCTAGCAAGTGCTTACTCTTCTATTTGGCTCTTATAGGATTTATTGATTAAGTGGTAAGCCTGTTGAGTATAACCATGAAACTAAGCCGTACAAGTTTGTTCCTGTTGATAATTTACCCAACAAGTCTAACTGCGTTGTGGTGGTAAGTATGATTCTGAAAGCATGCGATTTGACGAAAACCACACCACTTTTAGAACCTCGTCTCGGTTAAACCAGTAGTAAACTTCTCACTCTTTCCAGGTCGCTTGATTTGTCCCATAGACTCGAAAAAAACAGCATTTGTAGACGAACACAGGCATTTCTGCGACTAAAAGGCAAAACGGATTTCTGTCGATCTAATCCCGAACTGATAAAAAGGGTATTAAATGGAGTTGACAAAGCTGTGGAGGAATGTCAATACCAATTTCACCATCGGAAATGGAACTGTTCAACAGATAGAAACTCCATAAGGAAAATAGTAAGACAAGGTGAGGCTCTCTCTTTAGCTTAATGACTATCGGAAGATTTTAACAAAAATGTAGTTTTAAAAGGTGATGAATTACTATGTCTTGAAAGAACGTTTACGTATCGTCTAAATTCTTTTAAATTTCGCTTATTTTAGACTACAGAGAAACTGCCTTCATATTTGCCATCACAACAGCTGGAATAAGCTACCAAGTTACAAGTGCATGCAATATGGGTGAGCTCGACAGCTGTGGTTGTTCAAGGAGATTACACTCCCAAACCTCTGTCAAGGACCCTAACACAGACACTAGCGTTCAGAGCGACCGCAGGTTTGAGTTTGAATGGCGTGGCTGCAAAAAAAATTTAAAATATGGTTCGGAAATCTCTGAAAAGTTCATGGATAACACAAAGAACAGAAGAGATCCGAGAGCTCTAATCATACGTCACAACAACAGGGCCGGAATACTGGTAAGAGATATTCCATTTCTGTCAAGTTGAATTAAAGAGATTGCGTGTCTAACTACCTAAGTCTATCGTGTCACAGATTTAATAGATTGTAATGCCCCGATTAAAGTGAAATTAAAGTAAATTTACAACCTTTACATGTTTTCAGATCACAAAGCTCTATGGTGTTGAAAAATGATAAGCGCATTAATAGAGTATAGTAAAGAAGTCAGTTATTGTCTTAGGAGTGCGAATAAGGTTATTGTTTTAAGACCAAGGTGAGTTGTAACCAAACCAAACATGGATAGAGAGTATATAGCGAAATTTAACACGCTAGACGACATTGTACCAATACTTCAACCGGGTGACAAATTAACTTGCAAACTGGCCCACATTGTTGAAAACGTGACCCTAAATCGTAGCTCTTGTGTTAGTTAACAGACAGACTGCTCCAGGGCAAGCTAGTAAAATTGGTGATTACTTTGATACTTTTCAATGAGGATGTCAAGAAACGGTGAAGTTGTTTTTATATTTTAAAATACACGTCCACTTGAGACCTCTTTGCCATCAAACACGCCGCAGTCCACAGTGGCGCCGCTCCGGTTTAATTTTAAGTTATCATTGAATCACAAGCCACAGACGGAATATATCAAAATGCAAAGTGAATGGACTAACTACTTATTGTCATTAACGCCAATGCAAAGGGCAATTATCGGCGAGATTGATCAATCCAAATGCTAATTTTGTTCTGTGAAAAGTTCCAATTAAATGTATACACTTAGAACTAATGAAGCAATTTGTTTTATTTGCATACCGCATATCTATCGCATGCTTTTGTTTACACTTTGCAGATTGACTCAACAGTATAAATTTAATTCCTATTACATTAGGGGGCATTAAACACCATTATATTAATATCCCCCAGTCACTTTGATATGTATACCTGAAACATGTGGTGCAACCTTTACTTTGAAGTAAAGAGACAAAGAGCTCAAGAAGTCCATTTCAGACTCGCGTGAATTTTATTTTGACACTTCACTCTATAGCCTGGCATGAAAATCACTTTCCTGATGTAAACTTGCAGTGCATTGTGTCTTGGCTTAACATACTTCTATCGAATACAAACGCTCTCTTAATAGAAACCGAATGCTTGACAGATCTGGACAACAACAAAAAATTCCAAAGAAAGTTTTTCAAATTTTTAGAAGAGAGGTAGAGATCTTAGTGGTGGTATTCTTTCATCACGGTTAAACAGCCATTGAAGCATGTAACAACAAAACAATTACGACTGCAGTGACAAAACAACTAGACTAGACGGCTCCCGCAGGTGTTAATGAGATACTATTATTCTTCGAGTAAAATTACTTTGTTTTAGTTTTGTCATCTCCTTTAGCCACATAACTATTTGCTTTCAATCCATGTTAGATTATGCAAAATTTGGTTCTCCTTAAATTAAAGTTCAGTTCAAGTGACATCTCAGGAAATCTAAAACTGAACTCTTAACGTTTGGCAAGAATTAGCCGACGTAGCTATAAAAAAGTATCGAAGCGGCAAAATATTTGACCTGTGATATGGTTTCCTTATAGGCCGTGAAAACAAACATTCAAAGGGAATGCAAGTGTCACGGAATATCCGGGCAGTGCAACCAAAAGACCTGCTGGCAAAAATTACCAACCTTTCGCCATGTGAGCAACTTTCTCAAATCCAAATTCGATGGTGCATCCAAAGTCATGATAAGCAACAAGGGAAATGAACTTATTGTTGAGGGTGAAACTATCAAGCCTCCGACGAACTTAGATCTTGTCTACACAACGGATTCACCTGATTTTTGCATCAATAATCCAAAAACCGGCTCATTGGGGACTGACGGAAGACAATGCAATGCGTCAAGTAAAGCAGTCGACGGCTGCGGTCTTCTTTGTTGTGACCGAGGTTTCACATCTTATACAGTTACTGTAGAGTTCCATTGCAAGTGCAGATTTTATTGGTGTTGTCAAGTTAGATGTGAAAAGTGCAAAAGAAAGAGAAAATTTCACAGATGTAAGAGTTTTTCAGGCTCAAGAAAAAAGACTTCAAAGGGCAGCCAGAGAGTGGTCTAAACTGCAAACTTGAATACAAGAATGAAAAATAAATAAGCTCTAGCAAATAGTGGTACTGCTACAAAACGTGTAATTTCTTTAGCAACTAAGTCTAAGGTAAAAACGCTCGAGTGCCTAAAGTAATGAAATATGGAGAAATTTTATCTTGGCAACCATTTGTCTGATAAAAGCGCATTGCAGGGATACAACGGCACATCGTTAAAACAAGCAGTACGCACTGCGTTTTTCATTAGTTTAATCCCACGTAATCATGAGTTATACAAAGACCAACCCGTATGAGGTAACTTTGTTGTACAGCACCCCACGGTGCGACAAAAGTGTTTCTTGTAAACTGACCAGCTGAACTACTACAAGTCATGTGGTTTCAAACAAGCCGAACTACCTTTGTCTAGAAGTCATGCTAATGAAAAACGCTTTTGGAGCGCAAAACTATATAATATCTTGCTGGCTTAGTCTATAAATCAAATCCTACTTGCCTCTGTGGGATGCGAGTGGTTTTCGCAGCCACAATGCAAACCACTCCGCCAAGACTACGATATATATCAGTAAAGGCCAGCAACACAAACAATTTACTTGTTTTGTACATAGAACTCATTATAATCTTAAGGAAATTTTAATATGAAAAGATTGAAGCTTTCGACTTAAGCTGTGTGTTGATTCCACGGATACTGAAGTCTATCTATGTAGATTGTTATTAAACCGGATTAGTGGAAACTCTCTCGACCTGAGTCAACTTCTGTCGTGGAAGATTAAAAAGTATTAACAAACCGCGGTTTGATTACATCAGCATCCACAAGGGCTTTCATAACGACTGTCAGAACATCATTTTGAAATGAAAAAACGCATCAGTCTAGCTTGGGTTGATAATGACTCGGGTTTGTTTGTTGGCGTTTTCCTTACTTTGGAATCTGAAAAACGCTGTAAAGTTGATAAGAGACAGATCCTTAAAATTTCAAACGCCTGGCCATAGGCTAATTCAAAGTATTACCCTCTCAAAGTTTGAGAGGATTAAACTTATAAATTAAGAGTATGCATAAAGGTCATCTCACGACAATAATTTCGTGCGCAAAAAATGAATTCTCGCTTATAGAAGAAAAAGTGCAGGCAACCGTTAACGAAATTTCTGCTGATGTCGGATCAATGAATGATCTAATTGGTTATTAAAAACTAAAACGTTAAAACAGTAAAAAGGCAAAACCAATACGACGGTTGGTTTGGCCAAACGAAATATTGTGTATAAAAAATTTTAACGTCGTATTGGTTTTGCCTTTTCTCGCTTATAGTTGTGGGTCTAATCCTCGCAAAACAATGATTGTTATTTCAGTAATCAACAGAAGTGTTTGAATATTTTTTGTATTTAGAATTCCGGCTGGGATTCAACAAAATGATTAAAGGTGCATTGATAGTCTAGGTTTTATTATTATGAACTAAAACTTTCAGATAAACGTTGTCAAACTGGTGTTAATTGGCTCCTGGCAACAACTAGTTACCAAAAGAAACCAAGAAGATTCTTTCATTTTACTTATCTTTTCTGTCTCTTTACTTATCGTTCCCGCTCTATACTAACAATTCTTGCCATCTCCAACACTACAGATTTCTGAATGAAATCACTGGATGTGCCCACACCAAGGATCTGGCCTTTGAGTTTTTTTAACCTCAGCTATTGTTATTCTTGTTGCTGTTGTTGTTATTGTTATTGTATTGTTGTTATTGATATTGTATTGTTGTTATCGTTGTTATTGTTATTGTTAGTTATTGTTATTGTTATTCCCGGTAACCGGGATGAAATGTTCATATGGTAAAATTTTCCAGCCCACTTACCGAGGTTTTGGTTGGAAAAACCGAGGTCTGGGTAACCGAGCCAGCCCGCCTTCTCATACGAAAACATCGATAATTTAACTAAGAATTTAAAAGAAGAGATCTCATGAAGAGGCCACGAGATCTCGTAAACTGGCTGGAAATTTCTGCCATGCAATATGATTTTAACATTTCATCCCGGTTACCGAGAAGAATTTCTTCGCAACAGCGCATGCGTTACATATTTGGTGACAATATATGGTGTATATACGGAAGCCATGACTTCGACGCGGATATAAGCAAACTCAATACCAGGAATTGCGAGTGAAGGTGACGAAGCTTCCTATGGACGAAGAGTTCATGTTTTCGGGTCTTCCCTTGTTTCTCATTTACCGAATGATTATGACAAACTTTCAGAAGAAGAGAGAGCCAATGCAATACAATACAATGCAATGCAATACAATACAATATAATGCAATACAATGCAATACAATGCAATACAATGCAATACAATACATAAAGTTTCTAATTTTATCAACATTTCAGTGTTAATTTTTGTTGTTTCTTAATTTTGTTTAT
>ERZ1740055.575-NODE-575-length-10608-cov-7.372027_pt1 | contig 10608 bp, 6 predicted proteins | sample MGYA00581747_ERZ1740055 | MGnify/ENA primary metagenome ERZ1740055 (study PRJEB43018, sample SAMN04849739) | marine metagenome | isolation source: floating plastic debris | place: Pacific Ocean | collected 2008-08-28 | study: EMG produced TPA metagenomics assembly...
AAAGTCAACAAAATTTGGTGTGAACGTATTTCGAGGTAAGTTTTAATAATTGTTTCATTCATGAACAATTTTTTTCACAGGTAAACAAATTCACAGTGTAACAACTAAATTGCCGGCGCGGCGACTCGAAGCTGTTAAACAATTTTCATGTGTATCTAAACAGATAACTTTACTTTTTAAATAATTTACGTCCATGTATCAACTTTTGCAGTGACCTTGGCTACAAAACTTCTGTTGTTAGTTCTAATTTGGTTGTTCACAAGGGAAAGACCTTTCAACACTACGATACCACAAGAAAACGTAGTTTTCGGACTAATTTTAAGTAAAGACTTGAGAACCTTTTGAATTTAGTCTTTTCCCAAAGAAATAGCTAGAGAAGTTCAATAACAAACGGGTCTTTTTGCTGAGTAATCACAAAGACTGATTTCTTTGTTTTAGGAAAGCGCTGCTTACATATTCTTTAAACTGGGAAATGCTGCAGAATGTTTTTGAGAATCGTGATAGATACCTAAACACAAAATTTGAGTAATTATTTTAAGTACACCATAGCCTTTAGGTTTTATGAACTGTTGAATTATTATCGTTCTCTTGGAGAAACTGAAGTGCATTAAGCCTGTCTAGGCCGCTAATGATGATCCGACAGGATGAGGAAAATATTCGTAATAGTTCATAAAACAGTCCGAGAGAAAATAAGGTGGAGTGATTGAACATTTAAAAACTACACAGCCTGACTCATAACATTGTTTTCTTCACAGATTTCAGAAGACAAATTTGTACTTATATATTTTGTTGAATATTAAAAATTTTTAGGTAGGAGCTTTACAAAGTCGTATGTCTTCATACATTAACAAAAATTCAAACCACAATGTTTCTAAAGGTTATTTGAAAAAGGAAACTAAGTTTCCCAAAACTTCTATCAAAACTTTGTTTTACCAAGGCCAATTTCACAAAACTCCGTTTAATAAGTGATACTGCTATGATTGAAAAAAGCTTTACAGTAAGTTAACGTTCTAAGAAGAAAACCTAGAAATGATATAGTAGAATTTGAAACTTAACCTTCTACCATCCACTGCATCTCCCCGCATTCCACTCTCAAGATTCATTAAACGTCGTTCCAAATCGGACTTCTCCCTTTCAAAGCATTGTTTCATGGTTTGCTTTTCGCGATCAAACTCATCCAGCATCCTCCTTTTTTGTGCTTCGAACTTTCCTGCTTCGTCTTCGTATCTTCTGTTTTTATCTCGCACAGAATCCTCGAGACTTTCAATCTGTTTCTTCAGAGACTCAACGTAAGAGTTCATCTGCTGTCGAACCACTGATCCATTATCAGAACCACAAGTACCGCCTAGTCGACAGAATATAAGGAAAATCCCAAACTTCAAACACACAAATACAACTGTTTAAGGTAAAGCGACGCAGGAGAAACAACAAAGTAAAAGTACCGACATATTCTACTTAGAAAATACGCTCTATGCTGTTTTTTTTTTATTTTAATACCTATCATCAATGCAAAATCTCAAGGGTTGAAAAAAAAAACTTTACTGAATTAGAATGTAGGAAAAATAAATGCATCTTATTTTCAATAAATAGGCACATGGTATCTTAACCATTGATGTCGTCAATGTTATGACGTAATATTGATTGCGACACATTTTGAGGAAAATAAATTTATGCTTTTATGCATGAGACAATTGGGAAGTCGATAATGATAGCAGAAATAGAAAAATGAAAAACATTTTGAAAAATATTCATATTATACAAACAGTTTCCATTAGATTGATGTCCAATTCCGGTGAACCAGTTTTGCCATTTATGTCGTCATTATGACGACATAGTTAAACACTGACATTCTGTTTCATTTGTGAAAATTCATGCTTCCAAATTTCATTTAAATTGCTGAAGTTGTTTAGAGGTTATACAAAAAGTCAAATTTTGGTAAAAAGCTGTACTACAGACGTAAGCCATATCAAATAGATTGTCTTCTGACCAACTATAATTGTACCATGTTTTATTTTAACTGTTCAAATTGGTGAGAAGTTACAGACCCCGTGCACTTTATGCTCCTCCCCCCCTCCCATCCCTTCCCCTCTGTGTAGAAACAACCTCAAAAAGCCTGCGTTATTTCCTGTACCTGAGACACCACTTTCTTCCGAGGCAACTTTAACGATCAAATGAAAAATACTTTATGTTTTTTTTCATAAATCTGACTATTTGTTTCTTGTGCAATCTTAATTTTTAATTATATATTGGCAGTTCCAAGTATTATAATGTTCGACGCTCAACACCGTAGCTAAGCTTTTGGTAATACTTGTGCGCACTCATTGTAATATTAGACCACCCAGATTTATAAAACTTAGAAATGACTATTTTAAATGTCCGTTATAACGTTTGATATGCCTACCTAAAGGTCCTACCGACGCCATTGTCCTCATTTGGTACTCTAAGTTCTTGATTGTACTCTCAAGTTGTCTTGTAGTTATCATTTGTTCTTTTAATCTGAATTCTGCATCATCTTTCAACTTTGACATCTCATCAACAGCCTTGTCCTTTTCACGGTCATACTTTCGAGCCAGCGCGGTTTTCTCGTTCTTGAACTCATCTTCCATGTTTTCTATTTTTCTTGTTAAACGTTCCATTTCATCAGATAACTTTCGGTTGTTTTTCTCATATTCATTAAGGTTTGAAGACATCCGGTCGATCTCATTTTGGAGAGTTTTCTGAGAGCTGTCTAGTTCCTCTCGTTTACGTTTTAAGTAGATCACTTCATCCTCGAGTTCTTTGTTTGTGCGTTTCAACTCTCTAATATTTTTGGCGCTTCCTTGCAGCTCTTCTATTTTATCCTTGAATTCTTCGACTTCTTTCACTAGGTCTCTATTGCTTTTTTCTAATAAGTCCTTCTGACGCATTAACTTCCTTACTTTGTCATTGTCACCATCTTCATCATCTTCACCATCAGGGTCAGTGATAGTTTTTTTAGATTTTACAAGCATTTTGTTAATTTCGTAGAGAAGGTTTTTGTTCTCTACCTCAAGAGCTTCACGTCGTTTGACTTCTTCCATGAGTCTTGTCCTAATGTCACAACCATCATAAGTTCCTGTTTCAAGCTGGACAGCTGCCATCTGTGCATTGATTGTTTCTCTCTCTATTTCCAACTGTTCTCTTCGTCTAACCTAAAATAGTTTATAATGATCATCATTACCGAAGTATAATGGAAGTGCAATTGATTTCTTTCTGATCTTTAGATACTCATGAGTTTAGAACATTTTTTTAAAGTTTAACAACTTTAATAAAAAAAGAAAATAAATCCCCAATATTATATTTTTGAAGTCGCTCGTCGTCTTTTCCACTATCACGAAGGACTAGCGTCAAAACGTCAATGTTTTATTACCTTTACTTAATAGAAAACTCAATAAAATCTACAACTGTTTCTTTAGAATTATCATCATATCTTTTAATGTTTCTCGACATAATCTTTTTTTTTTATTTTTCGCTTTAATTATCATTCCAAAATGTTTAGCTTTTTTAGAGCAGTTATATCCTTCCTCAAACACTAACGAAAAATTGAAAGGTCGAATGGTTACCCAATCTTTGTAATATAAAGGAATAAGAACAACCGGTTCATTTTCCTCCTAGTTTAAAAAAAGATGAAAAAACGAGTTTTTAAAATTATAGAAATCAATTGACTAGTAGTGTAAACTGAAAACTACAATGCTGCAATAATTTAGCAGTTTATTTGTCTGGATTCTTGCCAATCGTCTTAAAGTTTAAATTTTTGAAGGGAAGTGTCCGCTTGATTCCTGCATTTCCTTAAATTTGTCATGAAAACAGTTTAGGCATCAAGTAGTTTTGTGGAGGAAGTTTGTTGACTTAGATAAAAAGTACTCTTAATACTTAAGTTCTTTCTATTATAAAGCTCCATGTTTTATTTAGTGTTTGTTCATGCTTTATTAACTACAATCAACATAGTTAAATCAAAACAAGACTACGCTACCTCTTCTGCAAGAGACAGTTGAAGTTTATTTATCTCTTCCGTATACGTTTGTGTAATTTCACCGGCCTGCTTTTCTATAGTCGCTTGGATTTCCATTCTCTCTCGCCCAAAGTTGTCCTCAAGTTGTCTGTTTCTATTTCGCAGTTCATTGATATCATTCAGCAGGTACTTGATATCGTTGGCAAGTCGTACCTTACATTGATGTTCTTCTTCAAATCTTTTGCGAAGAAAATCCATGTCGTTATCATTTCCCAAGTTTGTGCAGAACGTGTCTTTTTGATACGTATTTCTCATCTGTTCTGTGAGACTGTCCCTTTCTTTTTCCAAACGTTGTACTCTGTTCTGGAAATCTATGATCTGCTTTTGAAGCTGTGCTTTGGCAGAAACTTCACTTCTAAACTTTACTTCCAGAAGGCGAAATTCTTCGAAATTGCGCTTTTTAAGCGTTTCCAGTTCCCGATCACGGTCTTGAAGGATTCTTTCATGCTCTTTGTTCTTTCTTTGTAGTTTTCTAAGGTTATCTTTGACACTTAACCCATCTTCATCGAATTCACGCCTGATTTCTTCAATTCGCTCCTGTTGATGCTTGACAGTTCGCTTTAGATCTTTAATGACAGCCTCAAGTTTGTTCTTCTCTCGTTTAATATCTATCAAATCTTTCTCCCTCACCATATCATCCATTGAGTTGCTACTGCTCTTTCGTCCGTCAAGTTGGGCAAGAATGTCTCTGAATTCTCGGTTTTCGCGTTCCAGTACTTCAATGTTGCTTTTATACTCAGACATCTCGGTCACGTTTGAAACAGATGATGTATGATGAGTCGATTGGCTTTGCAAAGTAATGGAAGACCTTTCCAACGTTTTCAGCGACTTCGTCAAGATATCGTTATCTCTTCTTAAGCCCCGGATGGTTTCTTGCATTCTGTCGACATTAGTTGACAGTCTTTCGTTCTCTTCTTCCAAATGACGACGCTCTTCTTGTTCGTTATCGTAATCTCTTTCCTTTTCTTCGTTTCTCCGTTTTTCACCTTTGAACGCTCTTTCAAGAAGCTCCTTTTCTCTCTTTACTTGTTCAAACTTCGATCTGTAGTAGTCGACCTCTGCCACCCACTTGCTATCCATTCTACCACAATCCCTCGGCGAATTCGGGTAGGAGCTCGAGTCATAGGACTGATAGTGATGATCATCGTTATCTCCGTGCTGATAATCAGTAATGGTATTAATAGAAAACTCTCCATGAGACGTGTCTATAATGAAATCCTTCAGGCGATCTGGCGTACGGCAATCGTGCATACTGTTAGCTAGTTCTGTGAAGCGCACTTCGAGAGTATCCCTTTCTCGTTTAAGCTCGTCATATCTGCAGAAATATAATTTACCTTTAGACAATTGTTTACAGTAGCTCTATCAAAATGGGTTAGCATTTCCAGGCTTTCGATTTTTGTTAAGAAAGAATATCTCGCAAGAAGTATTCATCACTAAATTTTACTTAGAAGTTCCATAAAAAATTGTTTTCTTAATTAATTAATATTTTATTTGACTTTCTGTTGTTATTTGATGTTAACTTTTTAATCTTTGCCAGTTTGAAGTAGAAGAAACTAAACCAAAATCTTTTTCGTTGTAACTTTGCTTTGCAACTAGACTTAAGTTAAATGTTCCCGAAATTGTTTTTAAATTTATCGTTTATATTCCATCACTGAGTCAAAGAGAAAAAGTTTTTAGTATTGTTATAAAAAAACAAAAGTAGTTTTTATTTAAGGTGCAAAACCACATGCTGCTTTTTTTATTGTCAAATTATTTTAATCCCCATTCAGGATAATGGTAGTGAAGTGAATAAACTTCTATATAGTTTACAAACCAAAACATATGCTCACCCTGTTCGGAATTGTTTAGAAACTATTTGACAAAATCTTGAAAATAATATCTACCTGACATCGTATTAATTATACTAACTCAAGTAGGAAAGTTTTCTGCTTTCTTTTAAATACATGATTTTTATTACTAGAACTGTACAACAACCATGATTTGTCATTAAACGTACCTCCCTTCCATGTACTCTTTGTCCCTCTCCAACCGATGGCATTTTTCTTTCAACTCCTCCAATAATGCTTGATGGTAACACGTTCCATGACACGATCCATGAGAGTTACAAGTGTGTTTCTTTTCTTTCTCTCCAGAATCTATAGTTCCAACCACCTCCACATTCCAAGATTTACCGTTTGTAGGCTCGAGAGGCGTCTCGATCATCTGAGGAAGAATAATTCAATGTTTCAAAGGTACGTTTCTGCACATTTCCAAAAAGTGTAAGTGAGGCTGATGTTTCCACTTTTTCAGTGTAAATGAATGCATAGAAAACAAATGATCTCTATGAGTTGATTTTATTTTATGCGTATGGAAATATCGTACTTGTCTCCTTCGTGCTATGAGGCATATAAAGACTCAGTACTAAGGTTTCTTTTGACCTTATCCCTTACATGCATGCACTTTGCATCAAGGTTCATTCATCCTGGTTTTAGTTTCTTATCCGTTTTTGTATGTGGCCGTTTTGTATTTGGCCTCCCGTACTTGCTCCTTCTTCTATTCGTTGAGGCCATATTGGTCACACCTAAATTGGTTGAACGAGAGTCCTAAAAAGACCCTAAACCACGTTCATTGACTGCCATTTTTACAAATCCTCCTTGATAATTTCCTATAAACCTCGGAAATTTTAGTTCTAGTATAGCTAGAGTGTGGCTCAGATAACGCCTCTTCATGCTCGACTCCCTTGGTCTTGATATTTGTCACTTGGCTTTGCCGAAAATTGTACTTTTTGCTGTATCGCCTACCCGAATTGTTGGTAATCCGTTGCTTGCCTTCTTCTTTGCCTGGAAAAAGGGCTGTGTGTTGGCAACATAAAGTGTTTTGAGCTATGTGGTGAAATTTCCTTCCAGCTAACTCCAGCGTTACCTGATATTTTTCATTAAGTAAGTTGATAACCGCAGCCATTTTGCCGTCACCTAAAATTGTGCGCTGTTTGTCCTTGCATATTTCTTGATTGTTCAAAGGCTCTCTTTGTGAATGGCATCGATGGCTTTGAAACTCGCCTCCTGGACTCATGCAGTTCAAGTTTATGCTCACTAACGTATCCAATCAGCATTATTAATGACAAAGATTTTCCTTTTTAAGAAACTTGAATCCCCATGTTTTTCTTTAAACAGGATCTAGTCTGTCTTACACTGCAGCGCTCCAGCTATTGATCTTCTTGACGTTTTGATTATAAATTTCATTTTTTTTACCAAAATTTAGTTTATAAGCCTAATTAGTTACAAACTCCCAAAACTCTAGGACTTTTTGGCTGATCTAAAGCTACTACACTCTCATCCTGTCAATCATTTCGTAAGGTTGAACTTCGTAATCCTTTTTGAGTTCGAAGAATGGCAGTGAGTAAATTGGAAAATGCGTTCTTTTACTCGCTTCCTTGAAGGGATTGTGTTTTGAAGTTCCTCTAATTTCTATTTTCAACCACAGCAATAGCAACAAGTATATTTTGCTCTCAGATGAAGATATATATCAGAGATTCTATAAGAAAGGCATAGCTGCTTAGGGACAGTAGAAACAAATCAACAGCTAAACAGCTTGGTCAGTTATCTGCCAACACATTCAATCCATTCAGAGAGTTCGGCCTTGAAAAACGTACGTAAAGTAATACACGCTTATGTATTTTCAAGTGTACTTAGTGGGCGGGTAACTTTTAGTTTATGCTCACAGCGTCACAGTAGAGGTATTTTTTCATATGTATTGGTAATTTTTTCATCTCCTCAACACCAAAGCTAAACAAAATCTTTTTGAATTCTTCAATTCCATCAAATCGACTTCCATTCATACATATAAGACATGTTGTCCTTTTACATTTTCTCATCCCAGTGGTCTGCTTCAATTCCACCATCAGTCCCTGCGTGTGAATAATTGTGCGAATTTCGTTTGCGCCAAAGCTGACTCAGCTTTCCATGCTTACGAGATTTGTTAATACACTGTAGTGTATCCGCTTCTTCGATAAATTAGTGTACCGCTGAGGGGAATTAAAAACTCTCATCTTATTGGCACTACAGAAACCGGAGATATATAAACACCGCTTCTATGAGTCACAAGGCTTTCAAAAGGAATGCGCAAATTTCAACTTTTTTAAGCTATTTTCAGAAAAGTTTTAATTGAGAACAATGGTTTTAGTTTTAGGTATTTTTTTTAGATTATTGAGCGGATCTGAGCTAATGGAGTTTGCCTTTGGGATTTACGCTTACTTCGTTAGAAAAAAAATTGGAAACTTCTTTTGTAAAGTATACCAACTATTTCTCTTGTTACTTATAGCAATTATACCAATGAACAATTTTTTTATTTTTAGTTTGTTTTTTTTCGATTTTTGAGCGGGTCTAAGCTAAAGCAGTTTGCCTTAGGGATTTACGCTTACTTCGTTAGAAACAATATTGAAAACTTCTTTTGTAATTAATACCAATTTCAAATATATTTAGTTGTTTAAACAGGTATTGCAGAAAAAGTGTTAATCCTAAAGCGTTGTTTTATTGTTGAACGTGAAATATTAATTAGATGGTTAATACAGTGCTATTATCACAAGTAAAAACAATAAACAATGGTTCATCAATGCTCAAAGACTCTTTTGATGTTTAATTAAATAAGAAGTAACCTTTGTTTTTGGGATATTTAAGTAACTTTAGCATTTAGTTGTAGAGGCCAAAATTTGCACAGAGTTAAAAAACAAAAAAAAACTTATTTTTTCCTTCCATAGAATTACAACCTTTTGGAATGAAAGCAAATGAAAAGAAAATTTGGCTTATTTACTAAGAAAGTTTAAAGTAAGGCAGGGATTGTGATAAATTGTATCAATCTATAATTAAAAAAACTGCAAATCTTAAAATATCGACAATAACTCACCTGAATGTTTATCAAAATAAAAAAGGTAAAAGAGATAGGAGGAAAGTGTAAGCTTTTAATGTTCCGAAGTGTCAACTTCGGCGATTTCCGTAGTAGAAGAGAAACAATAGGTGGAAAAGACTGATGGTCATATATGAGAAACGAAACCATCGCAACATATGGTGCTTGTTTAAATGTTGTTTTTCATTCTTTAAATGAGTCAAATTCAAACTGTATTCTCCCCTTTTTCAGGAATAAAAAAATTAGCCAAACATCATGCTAAGCCAAAATAAGTTCATATAAAAGATCTTTGAGATCCAGTCAATGATTAACTAAAAGAAAGTGTAATTATGAAATCGTAAAAAAAGTTTACAATGGAGAGCTTAAACCCGTTAACGCTGAGAATATTTATTTAGTCTTGCAAGAAAAGAACTTTGACTTTGCAGCGAACACGATAAACCACCAAACGGAATTTTGAGTACGAGCAAATGAGACATTTCCCTAAATTATCTTCTACTTAATTTTGGTTTATAAAATATATTGAGTGAACTTTACCTTTGTACTCGTTCCGCTCGAAGAGATGAGTCCTACTTCTTTTACATTCCACGATCCCTGCTCATTCGGGCCTAGTAGTATTTCCTCTACAGTGGCATCTAAAGGAATTTCTTGCACTGTGTCCTCCAAGGGGATCCCCTCGACAGTTGTGTCAATAGGACAAACCTGAACAGTGTTTTCCAAGGGGATTTCTTCAACAGTTGTGTCAATAGGACAAACCTGAACAGTGTTTTCCAAGGGGATTTCCTCAACAGTTGTTTCTATAGGACACACTTGTACGGTGTTATCTAAGGGAATTTCCTCTACACTTGTCTCCAGTGGAATTTCCTGAACGTGCATATCTGTCTCAACCTGTTTGTAAAGAAAGAAATATAAAAATGAAGATATTAAAAATAATGATTAACATTAATTTTTATGATTGAATTTGGTTCCTTAAGAGGAGAGTGAACTGTTAGGGTTATACATTTTTACATGCACATAGTATATCAACACAAAAATGTTAAAGAAATAAATAGAACTGTGTTTTCTAACGGAAGAAGTTTCGAGTCATGAGTAGTCAACTACTAATAATGGAAAAATCTGTTGTTCTAAAATAGATGAACGATAAATTGCTTAAAGTACTTATTACAAACTTTGCCTAAGTGTTTTACATAGCTAACATAATAATTGTTTAATGGAAAACTAAAAAGATATACTGATAATATAAACAAGTTTACCTCTGTAGAATTATGAGTATTTTCTTTGCATGCTGCTTCTTTGAAAACAGAATGACTGTTTTCAATTTGAAGTGGGATTTCTTGAAATGACATTTTTTTAAAATGGATTGATTCAGAATATCATATACACGGTACATACCTGAAATTGGGAATCGAAAGAATTTTCATCGATGGAACTGATTTGCTGAATTTGTAAGCTGTCAGCCAATGGCGCTTCGTGTTGTGAGGATACCTGCTGGGTCGAAAATTGGGAATCTAATGGAATATCTTGGGATGACATCTCGAGAGCTTGGATATCGTTAGTACATTCTACGGTTGTCACTTCAGTAATCTGACCAGAATTTCCACCAATCATCTGTAGTTGTCCACTATCTACCATTTGAACAGATCCCGCATCCATCATCTGCACTTGTCCACCATCTACCATTTGTACGGATCCTGAATCTA
>ERZ1740055.576-NODE-576-length-10606-cov-7.563075_pt1 | contig 10606 bp, 6 predicted proteins | sample MGYA00581747_ERZ1740055 | MGnify/ENA primary metagenome ERZ1740055 (study PRJEB43018, sample SAMN04849739) | marine metagenome | isolation source: floating plastic debris | place: Pacific Ocean | collected 2008-08-28 | study: EMG produced TPA metagenomics assembly...
TAAGTATTCGCTCGTTTTTACGGTGTAGAATTTACATTTTTATTACTAAATTGTCACTCTTACACTTGATACATAATTTTATGATAATAAATCACTTATCTATTGAGCCCTCGGGAAAGCAGTATGTTTTGTGATCGCTCGGGACAACAAATCATACTGTTTCCCGTGGGTCCAGTAAATAAATAAGTGTTAATAACCGCTGGCCTGTGGATTCATAACTCATTTGGCAGTTTCCTAAGTTCCCTGCTAGCAGTAAAATTTTAGCAGTATTACGCGTACTTGAATTAAGGTCAGAAGCTTCATTCCCTTTATCCTTAAAACTCGAATTTGATTTAGGTTTCTATCTCATTTAAACTGCAAACATATATTGTCAACGGCGGAGATCGTTTCATAATTAAAGACAATATATTTGTAGGCCTCAATAATGCAGTTTGATCTGAAGTCACATCGAGAGTTTGAAATGTAAAAGGATTTTTAAAAAACGGCATCGTTACAAACTTTGGAACAAAACAATATAAAGCAAATATTTGTTTTAGGTTACCAACGATCATGCTATGCTACATTTACATTACCTTCGGAGGTTTTCTTTCGCTAAAGTCCGTGATTGCATTCAAATCACCAAACATGGCGCCAAAACACCAAATACAGGAACTAGTCCCCATATTCAAAGACAAGGTCCCAGTCTCTCACATTTGTTGCTAGATGAGCATTCCTGGATTAAATAATAACATTCCAAAAATGGTGGATGTAAATGGTAGAACGTCGAATGACTTTGAGTTTTGGCTGAAAAAGATATGTACTTCATTTATAGCATTAACAGATCTTCAGAAAAATATAACTATAGAACACTTGTTGAAAATATGTGGACCTGTGCAGCTTCGTTTTTTATCAACAAAACTTGAAATTTTGGTAAAAAGAGATTTTTTACAATCCTTGCCTTTGGAGTTAAGCTTTCACGTCCTAAAGTGGCTCGATTCTGGCTCGCTCTTAAGATGTTGTCTTGTTAGTAAAAGTTGGAACAAAGTCATTAGCAGTTGTGATGATGTGTGGGAAAAAGCTTGTAGTCAAATCGGAGTAAAAATAGGCGATGGAAAGAAAGATATTTCATGGAAGAATATTTATCTCGGAGTTGTGCACCAAATGAATAGACTTTCAAGACCAAGTGCTTTTCAGACGTGTTTGTTTTATGGACATACAGCGCGAGTATTCGCACTTTTCTACCGCAATAACATGTTGGCTACAGGTACTAATTTGGTTCTGAATGATAAATAACTTGGTAAATTTTGGTTACAAAAAATCTGTTTTGCTTTAAATCTGCTTTGCTTCCAAGTAATTAGTAAAACATATTTTAGTTTAGTAAAAATTTAATGCTAGCTGTACTATAGTTATAAAGCTTTACGACTCAATTAATTAGGCCAAACAAGACAATATCTGTGGTTAGGGTCACATGCCGTAAAAAATAGCGTCGGTCGATCGGATTTAATATTTAATTTAATTTTTTAATTTAATTTTTAATTTTTAAAAATTTTTTTATATAAATCTCGTTGTAGCATTTTTTTCATTTATTACTGCTACAGGCTGGGTGATCTGACACAAATACTTCATGATTTAGGATGATTCTACATTTTATTTAATTGTATCTGTAGTTATATTGAAAAAATACAGCAGATATTGAAGTTTTAAAAAATCAAAAATATGGCAAAAGAAGCAATAAGATATTATAGGGTCAGCGATTTGGCACTAAAAATTGGGGTTGGTCAGGTGACCAGAACCACAGATGTAATTTTGTTTGGCCTTATGAGTTGTTACGTTTTTATTTGCAAGCATTCAATAGGAGTTTGTTTTCCTCAAAATTCAGTTGTAACAGTTTCAGTTTCTCGAAATTTTAGTTAAGGTTGCAATCGGTATTTATATTTTTAACATAACATAACAGAATTTTATTATCATCATCATCATCATCATATCCAGTTTACGTCCGTTTTACATGCTGGCATGCATTGGACGGTTTTCAGAAAATTGACTTGTCCATTCTCTCAATGTGACCAAACCAGCGGAGTCTCCTGTTCTGAACACATTGCATAAAAAGATACAATATAACAAATTCAACCTGCATATAATTGAAGTTAGTCCAGGCAAGTTAAGTTTACAAAATTAACATATTAAGTATAGATTTAAAATATTATCATATATATTACATAAATGTCATTGATTATATTATATTATTAAGTAATTTATTGTAACATGGATTTAAAAGATTATTGTAACACGGATTTTGAAAAAAGAGAAAAACCCTCATAACATAAGAGAGGTTCATGTCTGTTTTAATTTCGTTTTGGTAATTATTTTTTTGATAAATTTCTTGCAAAAGGTGGTATTTGATTCTGCAGATGGGCACCAATTTGTGAGTAGGAGTCTTTTTGATTGGCTTAATCATGAATAGTTTGTGTAAAAGTTATCGCTAGCGGAAGAACCACTGCAAATAATTATTGTCATGTGCTAAACTATTGAGCACGACAACAGGAGCAATGCATAATATATACATGTAGAGTTTAAACAAAAATCAAAAGCCTTTATTATTAGTATAATATTTATAAATTAATATATTTTTAATATAATTTATTATAATTGTTTCTGTATAAGACAATCATTTGATAAATATATAATGTACAATCGTTAATAACATTTGTTACAATGGTCGAACATTACTACTGAGAGCCATAAGGGACTCATATTGCAAGCAAGGTCACTGACTCTATTGTGTATGCTGCAGAAACTGGGGCACTAATGGAAAGACTGGTAGCTAGTTGTGATCATAGGATTTTGAGATGCATGTCAAGATTAAAATGGCAGGACAGGATTTAAATAATAAAGATGTCGGAAGAAGATGTGGGGTAAAGAACCTTGAATATAGATTAAGGAAAATTAGGTTGAGTTGTTTTGGTCATGTAAAATGTAGGGACGAGAATAGCATACTAATTAGGAGAGCATTGGAGCTGGGGTGAAACGTAGAAGGCCGGTAGGTAGACCAGTAGGTAGGCCAAAGAACACCTGGAGTAAGGTAGTGGTTTAACTAGTGAAAGGTCATGGGCTCATCTAGTAAAAGATGACCTTTTTTCCATCAGAGCTGACTCAGCTTTCTATCCTTCCAAAGTTGGGGAAATAAGTACCAGTATCTGCTGGGGGCTAACCTGCCAGGGACTAGTGTCCATCTATCTTGTGGCCGGAGATAAGCACCGGCACCATACGGTATGCCACATGTCTCACAAAGGATTTTTTGGTGACAAACCTCAGAAATATCTGTCTGGTATAGGAACCTAAAATAGATCAGCTCAAAAAAAGTAGCAAAAAAGTTTTTGCAAATGTCTTTATAGTTTTAACTTTTCCTCTTGCTCTCTCCATTTCTTCTAATCCAAACTACTTTAAATTTAAAATTAACCAACAGGATCTGATGATAGAACTGTCAGAATTTGGGATCTGGACACCGGCCACTGCAAGTTTGTTCTAATAACACATACATGCGCTGATGTGTGCTTTGACAATGAGAAGGTCATCACTGCATCATTTGATAACACCATTGGATTGTGGGAGCTGGAATCTGGAAGACGACTGCAGTGTTATCAGGGACACACTGGTGCTGGTATGGGCAGCTATTTTGCACTGAAATGAAAATTTACTGCATCGTGTCGAAACACCATTTTTGCTTCCCATATTTTATGTCTGATGAAAATAGTTAAGAAGCTAAAAAAAGAAGTGTTGGTGATAATATGTGTTTAACATATTCCAGCTAACCAGCAAGTTGTGAAAACTAGTTTTGATTTTTTTGCACAACTTGTACTTCATATCCTTTTATGTACTAAATATACTTGTCTAATAAAATATTTTCATAATTTTTACTGGTGACTCAAAGATGGTCATGTTGATCTTGACCTCAGTGGTGATGATGATGGTGATGGTGGTGGTGGTGATGATAATGATGATGGTGGAATATTGCAATGTGGGGTCTGACTTCCCTTGATGAGATATCAGTATGATGATGATTATCAGAGTTGTATATGACAGCCAGTGGCTGGCAAAGCTCACCAGACTCTCTGGCTATTTTCATTGCTTGGAGAGTCAATGGTGTGGGTCTATTCAAAATTAAGAAGTTGGGGTAGTTGAATGTTAATCCTGAGCTGTGATGATGGTAATGATAATGACATTGAGGGTGGTAGTGATGTCGCATGGTTTACTAAGATTAGAATTAAGTGTTCTCATTGACTTTTATTAACTTTTTCAAATCTCTGTTAATTATAAATTTTAAGGTTGTAGTAATTGTGTTTGCCTTATTTATGTTTGCAGTTTTCTGTGTAGATTTTAGTGATGAACTTGGTGCCATTGTCAGTGGCTCGGCAGATACAACTGTGAAGATCTGGGACATGGCAAGTGGGCTATGTAGGATAACTAGATATGGCCATACTGATTGGGTCACAAAGGTAGGTTTGAATTTACATCATCGTAACTGGAGCCATCATTACCATATCTTGATATTTCGTCGTATAAGGTCAGACATCCATGCTGCCGTATTCAAATGTCATTATCCTGATCCTGTAATCTTTCAAGGAAGGTTTGGCCACCATGTTGCAACATCTCACTAATATCATTATCATAATCATATATTAGTCATCCTGATATCTCATCAATGGTGGTTGGACCTCCATATATGCAATATTACACTTTTATAACCAGGGTTTTGAATAAGGTTAAAAGTAGCCAGAGATTATGAAAAAGTAGACAGACCCACATGATTGATTCTCAAAGCAGTGGAAGTAGCCAGTGAAACCTTTGTTATCATCACCATCACCATCATCATGATACTGATATCTCATTAAGGGAGGTCAGACCTCCACGTTGCAATTATTCTACTTTTATCATCATCATAATCATCATAATCTTCCTAGTACTTCATCAAAGGAAGTTGGGCCTTCATTTGCAATTTTCTAGTATTATCATCACCATCATCATCATATGGATATCTCAAGAGAGGTCAGACCTCCACATTGCAATTATTTCACTTTTATTATCGTCATAATTATCAACATCATCTTCCTAATACTTCATAAAGGGAGGTTTGGCAATATTTGTTTAATTATCATCGCCTTTTTTGTGTTTTATGTCATTTTTTATGCAAATCGTCTGCAAACAGTTTATCCTTCCCTTTGATGGTCTACTTTCAGCCATTTCCATCTAGGTCCATTGTTTCTGTTACCTCTCCCATTTGATATAGTTTCATGTCTTATTTTATATATAAATACTGTGATACCTTGTTGGAAAATGTATTAGGTGATACTGAGGAAATCAGAAGTGGATTCAGTAACCCATCAGAGAGGAGAATATGTCCTGTTAAGCATGGATAAGAAGGCAGTGAAGGTACAATAGTTATTCATTCCTAGAAACTGTCTAGAATTAGAGAATATGTCCTGTTAAACATGGATAAGAAGGCTATGAAGGTACAATAATCATTGATTCCTAAAAATTGTCTGGAAGAGAATATGCCCTGTTAAACCTGGATAAGAAGGTAGCAAAGGTGTACAATAATTATTCATTCCTAGAAACTGTCTAGAAGAGAATATGTCCTGTTAAACATGGATAAGAAGGTAGTGAAGGTGTACAATAATGATTCATTCCTAAAAACTGGATGTTTTTTGTTTTCAATATTCTTTGGATTCTATCAATGTAACTTGTTTACAACAGAACTCTGTAAAAAAGACCCTGGAAGTTTAATCCATTTATTTTTAACATGGCCTTCAACTAAATCTTTCTGGTCAGATGTTATTAACTGGATTAAACAAAGCTTTGGTAATATCTAACTCAACTGTATACAACTTTTAGGGCTAAGCATGTGTGATACACAAGTTCAAGATTTAATTTCACTGATTGCTGGACAGTTTCTTTTTAATAGCAAGATGAACCAAAAAACCCCGAAATAACGAAATTTTATATAGAAATTAGAAAACTTTTACTATTTAAAAACATCTTCTGCTTAAAAAGGTGAAAAACAAACACATGCTATTGATGAATGGAAACCATTCTTTCCCTGATACTTGATATTACACTGCTTACCCATTTTGACTCGAGATACTCCATAGGAGTAACAGTGAGTTACAGCTGGATGTTTCTCATTTGCATATACTTTTGTGAAACAATAGAATTCTCCAACCTACTTTGCGCGGTTGGTTTGTATACAGAGTGTCTTGATTCGCTGTGTTTACCAGTTTAAAAAAAACTTGTTTTCCATTCATTTTACCATTTAAGTAATCTTGAGTTCCGTTTGTTTATTTGTTTAGGGAATCGGTGTAATTGTTTGCTATAAGCCAAACTGAGATAACAGTCTCACAGGAATCTTGAAAGAAATAATAATAACTATGATAATAATAATAATAAATTTATTAAGCATTTTACAAAGTTTCAATGCTTTACAAACTAGCTAGGTAAAAATTACTTACAAATGTTAAAAAACTATGATAATGATAATAATGCTAGTTTTTCTTTGAATTGTAGCACTTCTTGTGCGCAGTATCTGTGAGTTGTCTCATTAGACTGCCTATTATTCTATTAATTATCTTAGTTTCCACTTTTCTTTTTATATATAAATATAGAAAGTTATAAGGGCATGATGTCTTTTCCATCACACATGTCCATAGTGGGAAAATTATTAAAATAAAATTAACAAATTAGATACCTACCTATTCACTCATAACAGATTTGGTCAGTGGACTCAAGAGAGTCTTCTTGTCTAACTACATTGGTAAAAAGTGACAACACTGCCATCTTCCAGCCACGGCTGCAGTTTGATGGGTTCTCAATAGCTTGTGCTTCAGATGGCGGAATTCACGTCTGGAATTTTCAAACTCTACAGTTGACAAGGTGAGCTGGAAGTTCTCTATTTTTCTTTTTAGCTCATGGTGGAGATGTGACTGGAAGTTTGCAATATTTTTCAATTTAACGGATCAATATGTTTGAAGATTTATTGACAGAATATCCAGCTATGAATCCATAACATGACTTTCTGATTTTTTAGCATAGAAGAAAAGTTCAAAATTCGGAATGTTCACTTCATAGAGTTTGCTCAAAAGTTAGAATGAATAACATTAGTCATTTCTACTCTTCAAGTCATACAAAATGAATGGTCACTCTATAGGGTATCGTTTTCTGGTTCAAAAGTTAGAACAAATACTAGTCATATCAACTCTTCAAGTCAAGTAAAAATACTTAATAAATATAGACGATGAATTGTCATCTTGTATTTATAAAGCACTTTATTGCATTTAATCAGCCTTTCATCATCATCATTATTCAATTTTGATCCAAGTTTATCCCTGTGAACGGGGGTAAGCAGATTTACCCCACTCTAACAGCAGTCTCTCCAACTCTCACTCTCCATCTCGCTCGATTCATGGCATCCTCCTTCTCCAGGCCAATATCTTGCTCTCCTTCTCCACTTGTGTCTTCCACAGAGATATGTTTTGCCTTTTGTTATTTGAATTCATTTCTCAGAGTGTTTTGTTATATTCTCTCTTGATAATGGCGTTAAAAATGCTGTAAGGTAGAACGTTAATAATAAAATTTAACTCTAAAGTATAATATTTAAGTTAGCTGTTTTGGATTAATGGGTTGGTTTAGATGTTTTGTTTTTAATTGTTGTCTCTCTAGGGTTCTCACAAACTGTTCACCAGCAAAGTGGCTTGTTGCTTATGGACATATGTTCACGATGTTGCTGGATCAGAACAATCTGTACATTCATAACAGCAAAACAGAGATATGTTTTGCCCGTTGCGTGTTGCCGCCATTTAGAAAGTCAGTTCGAGGGTCCAACTTTACACCAGGAGATGTCCAGTGGTTGGATGGGTTGCATAGGGAGACCAAATCAGCACTTGTATTGGCCACAAGCATGCCAGATCATAGTATATTTCTTTTGAAAACAAAGGATGTAACGTGAAAGAATCTTGTCACTTGTAATTCAAAGACTAACTGGACCCTGTGCAGCAGTGTCAGCTCCGATATTTTCCCTTTTTTCTGCTAGGTTTTGACAGTTCAGAACAAGAGCTATCTAAATCTTCTTTTCGAGAAGAGAAAAACAGGAATGGTCACTTTAAAGGGTTTTGTCTGCTTGTTCAAAAGTTAAAGTGAATAACACCAACCCTTTCCTCGTCTTCAAGACAAACACCTATAGGATTTCATCATCTGGTTCAACTTAGAGTGAATAACAGGAATCAAGCATTTCGATTCTTCAAGATAACAAAATGAATAGCCATTTTATGAAGTTTTTAACTATTAGTACAAAAGTTCCAGCACTCTTGATGAACGTAAAAAACATTTTGTATTGATAAGGGTTGAGAAAGGTTATAAGAAATGCCGAAGTGCTTTATAAATAAGAATAAGAAAGTCCAAGTAAAAAAAAGATTTCGTTAGCTTCCACGCCCGACTATTAAAAAAAGCCCCGACCATGATTTTTTTTTTTCATACATTTCTTCTAAAATTATTGCAGGAATTTATCCAAATACCCAAAACACTTTAAAAAGAATCGATTTATTATTGAGAAAAAAAGTCCTGTATTTGTCATGGAACTGCTAGAAGCATGATCACTTACTGTTGCAAATTTCGGCTCAGTAACATGCTTTTTTGCTTTTAAAATGGAAACGAACATGGAAACATAAGAAACTATTTTACATATTATATATTAACTGGTGACTTTAAAATTTCACATAGAATGAAATAAAATGTAAAGAACACTAACGCTTTGATTTGTGTTAGTATGAGCACCAACCGATCCCCTCCCCCCTAGTTTGTACAAATCACAAAATAAAAAACATAGAAATAAACTTCTTTTTTTATGGAAATTCATCTACACGGGTGAATAGGTATGATTGAGAGTTAAACTTTTTAGACACCGTGTATGTAATTTAAAATCTTATCAAGCTTTCGGCTCTAACTAGAGCCTTTGTTGAAATGATTGAGAGTTACCCACTACTGCCTACGGGCTCTCGTACCACGTGACTGCAGTAGGCTGATTGCAGTGGTGCACTCTCATCACTTCGACAAAGGCTCTAGTTAGAGCCGAAAGCTTGGTAAGATTTTAAGTTACATACACGGTGTCTCAAAAGTTTTTGACTCTCAATCAAAAATAAAAACCGCCTCTCGACTATCAAAATCTGAAAAAAGGATTAACATTATTTTTATTTGGCCTAATTACAAAGAACTATACTTTAATACGAGGTGGTATAAATCGAGTAATCTGTATAAGAAAAGAGTCGAAGATGTAAAACTTATATTGTGCAAGAGATAGAAATTAGAACGATTTTAAATTACAAAATTTTTTAAAAAACCGGAAAAGAAATACGGTAAAACCACAGGCAACTCAAGCAAAATATCAGTGTCAACTTAAAAATACACTATTTGTATGGAATCAATAGGGAAGAAAATCGCAAATTCGATTTTTAATAAAGCTTAACTCACTTTGGTCTGATATTGTTTCTGGTAGTCTGTTTATCCTTCGTAGCTTTTTTTTTCAGGCATTTTAAAGGGTTTTCTTGCCCTTTCCATCACTATAGTAAGTGATACGCTATACCCTATACGTATATCGTCTTTTTCTCTGTTAATAATTTTATAAATGAATTAAATTTTAAAAACGCTTTCTCCGTGCCTCATAGCCTGGTGAAAACCTCGGCAAACTTTGGGAGAATTCACGAGTAGATGAAAAGTCTCGACTATGTCTCAGGTTTTCACTGATCTGCTCTCGAAATCTCCCAAACGTTCGCCTCGGTTTCCACCAGACAAGGAGAAGAGAACATGTTTTATTTCTTTAACGATTATATTGAGACGTACCGATAATAAAAACACTAGTTGAGGCTAAAGAGCATTCAGCCTCGGCCCAGAAATAAAACGATCTTATGAGATAAAATGCATATATTTGATATTTTTTTTAAAAGAATTGTAATAATTCATGATTTACTATTTGTAAAATGGGGAAAACTTCCGGTATAAAACACATAAAACAAGAAATCATAAAATGCCAGAAAAGGTAAAATGGCCATTATTTAAATATACCATAAAAAAGGTGAGGTTGAATACCAGTTGCAACCATGAACAGCTTACATAGCAATGATCAAACTGTTATTATATACCCTGACAGGATATCCGTTAGATAAAGCCAAGAAGAAAAATCTATCAGTGAAGTGATACGATATCACCTCACGGCATTTTTATCCAATCAAATGACGCGATGTAATTATTTTATCCAATCACTGTTCATATTTTGATGACGTCAGGCGGCGTTTTCCATGGTAAGTTTGCATTCATCCGCTCAAAGACTCGCTCGTTCGCGCTATGACACCAAAACTCGTGAATAAAAACAATATCACTGATCTTGCTATGTAATAATCTCTGTTTAGTTTAGATTCTAACGATTTCATTGAAAGTGGAGCGAATAAGGCGCAGCTAAGATTTTGAAATAAAATGATATGCAAATTAGGTTTTAGAAACAACCAATCAATAAGCTCCTTTTAATGCTAAATCTTGATAAACGTAACTTTTGGTATACAATTTAATAAAAAAGCTAACTGCATTAGAC
>ERZ1740055.577-NODE-577-length-10603-cov-7.367842_pt1 | contig 10603 bp, 1 predicted proteins | sample MGYA00581747_ERZ1740055 | MGnify/ENA primary metagenome ERZ1740055 (study PRJEB43018, sample SAMN04849739) | marine metagenome | isolation source: floating plastic debris | place: Pacific Ocean | collected 2008-08-28 | study: EMG produced TPA metagenomics assembly...
TACTTTTTTTGTCGAAATATTCAATTGACCCGCCATTGACCCAGTACTAATTATGAATTTCCGGTTCGGATGTCCGACCGTGACATTTAGTGACGTCATGTCCGCGTATAGCTAATATATCCAGGTTGCCCGTTGAATTAAACTAAACCAAAACACTTGTTTTTCAAAACAAATGAAATTAGAACTAGATAAAAATATATTTAAAACTTTTATTCTTAAGAAATTGAAAGTTCCAGTACTACAAATTTTCAGTTCGAACTAGAATTTAGTTGCTCGGCGCTGTCTTTCACGCGTTGCCTGACGACATTTAAAAAGACGACTACCCGCTGTCTAGATATGTTTAATTTCAGTACAGTTCTTGTTTGTTACATGCCAATTTTTTCGATCGCTGCCTTTAATATTGTAATGAACGTTTCTCCCTTACACGTGGCAATTGGTTGTGTTCTTTGTATATATTTACTTTAAGACAAATCGAGTCTTTGTTATTTAAGTTACTGTAGTTCTACGTATGGTTAATAAAAAGAAATCGACAAAACAAAACTAAAATCTGTTCATTTATAATAGCTCTTGTTTGCCAGGGGTCATCGGTCACTTATTAGTTGTAAACACATCTTCGAAGTCTAAAGAAAGATCACTGATCAACGTGAAAAACGATATCACATTCACAAGCATTAGTCTCGGTTACTTCCCCTTAGGCTTAATATCGAACAACACCACCAGACACTACTATCGCCTCGCTACTTGGCTTCCTGTACATAATTTCTGTTCGTCTTCAATTTCGACCTTTTGTTTTTTGTTTTGTTTTGTTTTGTTTTGTTTTTTTGGTAAGCAAAGAAAAAATCCAAAAAAACATGTGTACACGGGCTAACCTGGCTTACAGTTACCTACGTCCCAGTTAGCGAACAAATACAACGCTTCAGTGAGTAAACTTAAGGTCGAAACTTTTGTTGTAAGAAACTGACATTTTAAGCGGTTTGTTCTTCGTCAGAGTGACAGCAATCCAGTCCAATTACACACATATCGTTTTTCATGTCTTCAATATTTTTGTACAAGGGCTCATGCGTGTGGAGTGGTACCAAAATGTTTCACGGATGAATAACAAATCTCACGTGACATGTATTAATAATGTCTTGATGGCGTTACTCCACTAGTCACCGTTGTATATATGTGTGTGTATGCTCGACTAGTTTAAGGCCTTCACTTCCTTTATAGATGATAAATTACAATCAAATTAATTATTGCACAGTGTATTGAAAGGAAGGAGCATGGCAAAATCATCCTATTAATTTTCGAGGTATGTATACGCTCAAATATACAATAATCCGGGAGCACATTTTAGCCGGGTTGCTCAAATGAAATGCTTAGCAATGGAGCCAAAGGCAAAGCGTATGTTTCAGTGGGTTTGATGTTTTACAAAAACGTTAACAAGAATATTGTTTTTTTCAGTTTCACTTACAGTTGCATCAAAAGTTCGATTTTAAAATTTATTGATTCATGATAAGTATAATAAGTAGGGTTACAAGTAGTCAATATCTTGAAATGATTTATATCTTGAGCGAATTCAGTTTTTTAAGCATTGTTTTATCCCGTTTCATGCTTTTTTAAAAGCAGAAGTACATTCTATTCATGACCATTTTTCAAACCTATCTGTTTACGATTAACTTGCTTCGTTCGGTTCACTTTCCCGCTTTTAAAATACGTTAAAATCAATTTCTCGTGTATTTTCTATATTATTACTAACATAAAACGTAACTTGTTCCCTTATGAGTAATGTACAGGGAATTCAGAGTTCGCAGTTTATTGAGTATTTGCCAGCTGTTCCCCGTGGCTTCTCTTTTAACAGCTTTCTTGTTTTGTTGTTTCTTATCTTAAATACAAAACGTACGAGAAAACAAGCTAACCGGCCACTCACTCGATCTAAGCTGTCTGTCATGAACGGCGAAAGCTTTAATAACAAAAACAGCACTAAGTTCATTTTTTGTTTCTTTCAAAACGTTTAGGCCGTTAAGCTATAAATGTTCCTTACTTTTCCTTCCCACATGATTATCCCACTTTTCTTAAACCATTATGTCTATGAGACATTTCTATTACTACTTTAACGTCGCAACAAACAATTCAATTTGGCAATTTGCTGTTCGCTCTTGTGCTGGTGTACGACCAGCCGCCGGATAGTATTAAATTTATTACTTACCGGTTATAACAAATTAAAACCGTTTATGAAAATAGTTGAACTACTGTATTAACATATTCATAATCTTTTTTTGCAAAATCAATGTAAAGAGCTTGTTTCCTTTACTTTGTTAGTGTTAATACTCTCCATCGTTACCTTCCCCTTTTATGTCTCGAGAGAATTCCGCCTTCAGTGTCCATCGCATGAGGCATCACGACGTATCAAACAATCAATTGTTACAAACCAACGATTAGAAAATTTGCATCTGGCGTCACTAAACGTGGACATTATACCGAGCGCAGAAATTTTTGGTATTACTGAGATAAACTTTGAAGAGGTTTCAGTTTTAGTTTGGTGACAACCAATGAGGATTTTTAATTTTACAAACTCGAACAATTTATATAACAAACAGACAGCAGCGCGCGATGCGCCTAAATCATGAGCGACAGCCGAATAAACCCTTACCACCATTTCAGTATTGAGTAATTTCGTCAACTTAAGAAATATGAAAGAGTCTAGGAAGATTTCTAATTTCCCCAGCAGTCAAAAAAAGTCTTTTTAAAAACATTTTTGTTATCCCAAAGTTTCTCCTCTAGATCTGTCAACTACTGATTGTGTATTCGTGTTTACAGCGCTACTCATTCCGCTTCGGTAACTTATCGCCTATTTCTTCTTCCTCTGACTTTTGTTTTCCTTCTCATAAAGCATCCGTATTCGAATTTCAAATGTTTTTGCCGTCAAGAAGACTAGTACTTGGCAGTAAATAGCTTGTAAATGTTAGTAAAGTGTAATCCTGTTTCTCCAAATTGAAATGGTTATGTATATTGACTTTCTCACATCTCTGACTCTGTCAACTTCGTTCATATAATCACTGATATTGAAATTGATTTTTGCAGCATCAGATAGACTTCACACCATACTGTATACACTTGCACTTCTTATGAATTTTTTTCCAAAAATGACTTATCGCTTCGACTCGAATTTCTTTGCTAATGTATTCAGTACAACCTCTTGAACTCAAACTTGGGCCTCATGTTCAACTGACAACTGAACTTTACAGTGTCCACGACCAAATCCTTTTTTATAGCGTTAATTTTGCCGTTATTACGGTTACCGTGTTATTTAGATGAAGCGTGCAACAGGACTCGGAACTGAAGATGTATAGGCAGTATATTCTAACAGTATGAATTTGTAAAATAGGTAACTATTACGAGTTAGTTAAAAATAAAAGTTTTTATTTTAAAAATACAACCAAAAACTCATGAACCTAGAGAATAACAACGCCATCAATAGACGCTCGTACGTGTTTAGTCTTTAGAATAGCTTTTTGTTTTAGGGCCATTTAGTACCAAGACACTTCAAGGCAAAAGCGACGAAAATGAATTGAATTCGGCTTCAGAGGCGAGGTGACTTTAAAATATCGATAGCCGTAATCGTTATCGACAAAATAAAAACGATAACTTTATAATTACCAGAATTTAAGATCCAGCGAGCCTCTCAACAAATATATGCCGGATAAAACTGGTTAAAGCTTTTTGTTTATCGATCCAGTCTCGGTGAACTTTTTCAGTGTTTGCTATAACCCAAAGTTAAAAAAGCGCCTTTTTTCCTAACTCATCATCAATTTGGATCTGACAAGAATCATTTTGAAGTTAGGATAACACTGTGCTTACATATAAAGAATATATAACAGTAAGCAGGGCTTAATCAGTTTTACATTAATGAACTTTCGACCTTCCTATTTTCTCGTTTTCTCGATTTGACTGAACAGTTAAACAGTTAAATTCTCGACTGCTTCAAATTTTGTCTTTAAAAGTTTGTATAAAAAAACTTCAACTGTATTTGAGATTTAAAAAAAACATTTAATTCTAAGGAATCAAAATTTTGTTTTTTATTCTTCAAGATCTGTTTGAAAAAGGTTTAAAAAGTGTTTGTAAATTAGAAAAACTTTAGTTGCTGGTGTGTTGGCGTTGGCGCAAGATAATTGCACTGAATGCTTTTCTAAGCTTATTCTTTTTGCTTAAGTGCGAGCCAATCAGATCTAATATTGAAGATCTTTCAGCCAATCGAGTGGCGAGTTTTAACGTTATTGAAATGTGCTGTGCTATCTGAGGCGTGTTAATTCTTACCACCCAACCATACTCTCACACCAAAGTAGAGTTACGGGTACAGGGGCTTTACCCTTGGAATTTAGCTTATTAATGTGCGGTCTGGAACCCACAGCTGTGGTAATTTAAACAGCGATCTTCAGGTAAGAAAAAAAGTTCATGTCTCAGTAATAACAATCTCTAAAACTTAGATATTTTAGTGCGTTGGCCGGGTTTTTAATGTCAACTTCCTAGGGGAATTCACGTCAGATAACAGATATTCTTGACTTTGTCCACAGATCAGAGAGAAAAAAGGACGTTTGGGGGGTATACAGGCCTTAATGAGGAACAAAATGGACACCGAAACAGAGCAAAAATCAGAACTTTCGTGTGGGAAATTTGTATTTCGGGGAAAAGAGCTAGCTTATTTAAATATTGGAGGAGAACAGATGTTGTCCTTAGCACAGTTACTATCTTCATTCTTTCCGGTAACTCCGCGAACTACTCTGTTCACCAGAATGGAAAAAATCCATGCTCGACGGCATTGCTGCAATGCAAAGGAAATTAAACTTCTCAAAACTGTAGGTGGATGTCATGGCTCTTCAGCAAACTGTACTGTAATTCCGAAATCTGATGTTGAAAACTATTGCAAAACCTATATGGATCCAACAAAATCGCTAACTAAAGATATCAAGGAACAACGTTTTGAACTGAACAAAGAAGATTCTGAATTCAGTCTTAGCAAATCTTCGAAGTCCCCACACAAGAACAATAAAGAACAACTACAGCCATTAAGCAGATCACCTACTGAAGAGCTCAATTCAATCTTCAAAGTTAATAAGAAACGTGCCAGGAAAAATATAATGTTTGATCTCGCTGTCTCGAAAGCTGTAATCAACAATAAACGAGAATTAGAAATAAGCCCTGAGACAGGAAACTCTTTCTGTGAACTTGCTGCAATTGACATGAATGTTTCAAGTATCGACGCGGAGAATAACGGCGGCCATGTGACAAACTCAACGCAAACTCCGTCGATGTTAAATAAACTTTTTAAAACAAAGAAGTTTCCAAAGGCAAAGAGAAAAGTGCATGATCGTATAAATCCAAAACATGACGCAGTTAAACAGCGGAAAAAACAGCGGCTTAGCTCTGGAGGCGACAAAGTAAAACTACGCAGTCCGTCGATCCAGTGTAAATGTGAAACTGGAAATAACGAGGTCAGTATGACAAACGAAGGATTCGAGTTTTCTCATCTTGTTATATCTGACATGGAAAAATACGAAAAATTTTCACTTAATTCAGGTGAATTAAAATCGCCATTTTCAGACGTTTCATCCAATGATAGTGGATTTAGCTCGACGATATCAAAGAAATTTTATCCAACTAAGAGTGAAGTTGAGTCGAAATCAAACGAAGTCGCCACCAAATTGTATCCTTCCAACTTAAAGAAATTGTCGCCGTTGAATAAAACAAAGAGATCACCGAAGAAAGAACGAGAGAAAGAAATTTGGAAAGCCGAAGGGAGTATTAGTCTATCTCCACCAGCTTTAGTTATTAGAAGATGCGACAATACTTGGCAAGTAGAAACTAAAATAAACAAAGACAACATTGACAATGTTAGAAAGAAACTGAAATTAGGTAAGCCTTCGAAGGCGACGTTAAAGCTAGAAAATTTGAATGCTGACAGGAATAACACTGATAAAGTTATTTCAGCGCAGGAGGCAATAGAAATTTCAAATGCAGTTTTACCAGCAAAGAACCTTTTCACTCAGTCATTGCCGCGAAAACGCGAAAAAAAGGTTTTTAAAATGATTAAAGTCAGTAACGTTAAACGGACCAAGCAGATACATTGCAAGAAAGAAACTAATAATATTTCTTCGACAAGCAATATACAACCAGAATGTATTATGGAACCAGTTGAAGAAAACGAAGGACCGTTAATTGATCGCGGAATTTTTCCCATGAAGCGAAGGAGAAGAAGGAGATCCAAAATTGAAATGCAAGAAGTGAGGCGACAGCAAGCAATAAAGAGAGCGGTGCGCGAAGCAAAGCGTGAAGGCAAAGTTGTAAATGATGTCCCCATAACTAAATTAAATATTGACGCAGATCAAAACATGAATAGCTTGTTACCAAATACGTATAGCCTGACGAAAGGAAAGAAAGAGAAAAAGAAGGAAAAAACTGTTATTGAAAATAAACAGCCAGAAGATGCCCAAAAAAAGACGTCTGCAGCAAAACAAGGTTCGTTTGACCTTTTGGGTGTAAATGAAGTAAAGAGTTTTGGCTCTTCCCCTGCAGTCAAATCTAAAGAAAAAAGTGAGACTTCAAGAAATCCTTATTTAAAAGAATTTACCAAGGATTCGTCGGGCGAAATTTCAGCAGAAAAAACAAAAAAAGATCTTGTTGATCTGAAGAAACCCACAACAATCTCTAAGGTTTCTGTAAAACTTATGCCAGTCAAATCATCACTCGATGTCAACAGCAATTTCAAACTGACTAGTTTATTTAATGGATTTCCAATGCTAACAGTTCAGGGTGGCAGTTTGTGTCCGGCCTATAGTCAAGTGTATTCAAAAGAAGCAAAAGTTCCTGGACCTGAACACCTTCTATGGAAATGGCACTTGGGAGGGCCTGTTATTGACAAGGTAAACAAAGTCCAGTACAAAACTCGAAAGATCCCACAGAAAAAGACCCCCTTGCAATTGACTTCAAGTAACAAAATGTTGTCAAAAGCTAAAAAGCAGAAAGCTAAACAACTAGCTAGAGAAATATCAAAAGGTATTTCATTTACAAAACAACCACCTTTTGACAATATTGTTGTAGATAGCAAGTTAAGTAGTGACAAGACCGTGGAAAATAACCCTGTTGGTAGCACAAATTCATCAACTAATGTTAACATTTGCAACAATGATAAGTCAGAAAGCAAGCCATTGTCTCCAATTTTAACTTCAGTTTCAAAGATATCTTTATTTGAGAAGTCTTCATGCTTATATTCATCATCAGTTACTCCACTGGACATGACAACATCCTGTGTACCTGCAACCAATACACAAGTTAATATTTCTGACTTAGTTGACAATACTCCTCAAACGGTGTTGACTCTTTCAAACCAGCTTCGAACCATTGTTGCAGAAACTTAAATTGCAGGCTAAGGTACATTTATTTATTTCCCCATACAACATTAACTGTTATAATTCATCATGAATATCAATTTAATTATTTGTCTAGTATATATAACATCTCTTAGTTGTATTCATTTGTGATAAAACTGATATATGCCCATTATACCCAATTTGATTCCAAGTTTCAAGCTTACAAGTATAATTTTATGGTTACATAGTTAAATAGAATGCTCTTATTTGCTAATAAACTGCTCCAGGGACTTACAGTAATTCACAGTTCCCAACTGGTTTTGTGTCACTATTATTTATACCTAATGTAAGATAATCATTCATACTGATCTTGCCCAAAACTTGTAACTGTATTGAATTTTTCTTATTTTAATATTAAAGTATATTGATTGAAAAATGTTTGCCCCAAGTTTACCTTAAACTCATCAATTTTTGTCTTGTTATAATAATCTGTTGTGTTATCAAAATAGTTGTCAAAAGAGCAGACTTATTTTTGTTAACCAAGTTATCCAAAATGCTCAGCTTAGTTAGTTTAATTATAACAGCAGCAAATTAATAAACTGTTTCAGAGAAGACACAAACAAAATGCCACACTGCTGCCCTTTGATTATATTCATTCATTCATTATACTTGTTATCTTAAACTTTGGGACTCTATGCCAAACAACTTTATAGTAGAAGTTGTATACTGAGGTTATTAGATAATTCTAAGACTATTGTCTGTTCTCCTGATATTCCCAGAGATGTTGGGCTTCAAATAACTATTTACTATATTACTTTATTAGTTCTTTCAAGTGAATGTTTTTAACTGAAACTTGTTTGTCAGAATGACTGCTTCATGTTCCTGCATTTATGCTTTGACAATACAGAACATTTTACTGACAGCTGTTTTTCTCCTTTTCCATAAAGGCCCTGTCAAAATAAAAATTTGAACTATGTTTTAGTATAGATTGATTTATACACATCTGTTGATATTGAAGCTTCATAGTTTTGAAGCTTCATAATATTGAAGTGTAATGATACAAGACAAGACTAAAGCTAACAGACAGTCACCAAGTTCATTTGGCCAGATTAAACTGAGATCAGCACTCAAAAACTTTGTACTTATTTTTTCATATGTTGTATTCGCTTGGTGTAAATATGATTGTAAAATTATAGCTTGAAGATCTTTCTACCAATATAATTTGACTTCCTGGAGTTGTGAAATAGTGTCCCTCCTTCTCACAATCTAATAATTCAGTTAGTGATTTTTCTATTATTGTTATGTCTATTTCAATTTAACAATATTTCCTCAAAATTGTATGACAAAAACATAGGTGGATTTATTTTAGCAAGTGAATATCTCATTTGAATAAAATGACATTTCTTCATTGCATTCTTATAGACTAGATATTTGTCGATGAGAAACATAAAGTGTTAACGGATATAGTTTCAACAAAATATTTGTATGTAAATTAATCACATGCGAAACTCAGTCACAACACATTGTAATTAACTCTATGCACTCGTCTAAAAGAGTCGGTATGATTTCTAGCAGTCCTATTATAAGAAAGTACTTTATAAAATTGGCAGCATTTCCACGTGATATCTTTAGTTTGGTGGTCTTAAGTCTGTTTGATAGACAGACGCATTAAACAAACACAATGTTGCGTGTGATTTAGGAATTTTCTTCGTGCAGTCGCAATTTAGCGACAATTGATGGCGAAAAGTTCAACAGAAATTTGGATAGTTCTTAGACTAACGACCATTTCAAAACTTAAGTGAAATTATGTAAACAATATGTTTCAATCGCAATCGTTTTTCGTACAATTCAATCCGAGTAATGAGCGAGAAATTACGGGTAAATTTATTGTTTAATTGTAACTCTCAGAAAGTCATTGGCATTGCTGAAGGTAATTCAACGTAAAAGTTCTGGTAACTACATACATGCATTTGACTTTTAGTTTTACCAGATTTCAAAATTGATAATTTATTTTGCATGTTCCGAACTTTCGTTTTAGAATTCTAAGCAAAAAGGATATATTTTGTTCACATCCTTGAACACTACTGATTAAATCAAATCAGACAAATGCAGCTGATACGAAACTCGCTCTTAACAGAGACTAGAGTATGTTTTTTATTTACATATATAGTCAGCTCTATAAACAAAACGTTCATGGAATATTAAAAAATTTTTCAAGAAAAAGCAGTCTTACTTATTCACTCAATAAATTAATGCTAAATGTTAGAAAGCTAAGATTTCTTTATACCAAAATGTAAAATGGAGCCTTGGAGGAAATTATCAATTAATTTGTAAATTTTTCTGCAAAGAAGAGCTGAAAAATTGCAATTTTAAGAAGCTATAAGTTCACTTCAGCTCTTTTGCCTATCATATTACGCAGGTTATTTATAATGGCTAGTGTTGACAAAGTACATGATGCGATTTAATACAAAGCAAGAGCAAAAACAAAAGGAATGAATCGGGACTATTTGCACCTTGTTTCAAGACCAGAGTAAGTTTGACCACAGGCAGCCCAGGCATGAGATGGGTGTTGACTTACAAATACAGTATTTGTATGGAATCAATTGCGAAGTAAAATCGCACAAATAATTTTAAGAAAACAATATTTAACCTTTGTCTGATATTGTTTTTGGTAGCCTGTTGGTTTTTCGGGCATTTCAAGCGATTTTGTTGCCTTTTGTGATGGAAAGGGTAGCAAAATCGTTTAAAATGTTATTTTTTGAAGTTATTTTTGAAAGCAACAAAACATATTTTTCATTACCATCGGTTTACCGCCATAATAAAACATGCAGGGTATTGGAAGAACACGAGAAAAGTATGTTTTATTGTTTTTATGATATAACTTTAAAATAAACACTAAATTAATGGCAATACTTTCAAGCTATGGTTAGTACCAGCGTAATAAACCACAGGTGTTTGACCAATTACAGCGCGCGTACTATTTTTGTTATTTTATACAAAACGAGGAAGAAATGCTTTGGCACTTGATCACGAAGACCTACAGCTTGACCTTCCAGAAAGTTTTTTTTTTGTTGAAGCGTCTGGAACAATGCTGGGCTCGTCAAAAAGAAACAATTTTGTACAGTTAAAGCTAAAAAAGCTAAATTTTTTACGAGTCTAATGGCACATGGGCCGGCACTTATCTCCGGTTTCTGTAGTGTTAAGCGGCTGAGAGTCTTCAGGATTTAATGGAGCCGAAACCAATTGAAGAATTG